>OIXH01000362.1_pt1 | contig 56499 bp, 43 predicted proteins | sample 1587741 | NCBI WGS metagenome assembly OIXH01 (sample SAMEA3888916, study PRJEB22519) | human gut metagenome | biome: human gut; feature: human-associated habitat; material: faeces | place: Denmark | collected 2011 | reverse complement strand
TTAAGGAGGGAAGAACCGTGCCACGTAAAGGACATATTCAGAAAAGAGATGTATTGGCAGATCCTTTATACAACAACAAAGTGGTTACCAAGCTTATCAACAACGTTATGTTAGATGGTAAGAAGGGTGTTGCACAGAAGATTGTATATGGTGCATTTGCCAAAGTAGAAGAAAAGTCAGGCAAGCCTGCCCTTGAAGTTTTCGAAGAGGCTATGAACAATATCATGCCTGTTCTGGAAGTTAAGGCAAGACGTATCGGTGGTGCTACCTATCAGGTACCTATCGAAGTAAGACCTGAGCGTCGTCAGGCTCTGGGCCTTCGTTGGTTAGTAATGTTTTCTCGTAAGAGAGGCGAAAAGACCATGGAAGACAGACTGGCAAACGAAATTCTTGATGCAGCAGGCAATACCGGCTCCGCTGTAAAGAGAAAAGAAGATATGCACAAGATGGCAGAAGCAAACAAGGCTTTCGCACACTACAGATTCTAATCGCAGGACGAAGTTTTTGTTATCTGTCATGACTAATATAAGGAGGAAACAACCTTGGCTGGAAGAGAATATCCCTTAGAGAGAACCAGAAATATTGGTATTATGGCTCATATCGATGCGGGTAAAACCACACTGACAGAGCGTATTCTTTACTATACCGGTGTTAACTACAAGATTGGTGATACTCATGAAGGTACTGCTACCATGGACTGGATGGAGCAGGAACAGGAAAGAGGTATTACCATCACATCTGCAGCTACCACCTGCCACTGGACTCTTGAGAAAGAAACCAAACCCATGCCCGGTGCATTAGAGCATCGTATCAACATCATTGATACTCCGGGACACGTTGACTTCACTGTAGAAGTTGAGCGTTCCTTACGTGTACTTGATGGTGCAGTCGGTGTATTCTGTGCAAAGGGTGGTGTAGAACCTCAGTCTGAAAACGTATGGCGTCAGGCTGATACCTACAACGTACCTCGTATGGCTTTCATCAATAAGATGGACATCCTTGGTGCAAACTTCTACGGTGCCGTAGAGCAGATCAGAACCCGTTTAGGTAAGAATGCTATCTGCCTTCAGTTACCTATCGGCAAGGAAGATGAATTCAAGGGAATCATCGACCTGTTTGAAATGAAAGCCTATATCTACAACGATGATAAGGGCGACAACATCACTGTAACAGATGACCTCGGCGACATGAAGGATGATGCAGAACTGTATCGTAACGAATTAGTTGAAAAAATCTGCGAATTAGATGATGATTTAATGATGCAGTACCTGGAAGGTGAAGAACCTTCTGTTGAAGAAATGAAGAAAGTCTTGAGAAAGGCAACCTGCGAATGTAAGGCAATTCCTGTATGCTGCGGTTCCGCTTATCGTAACAAGGGCGTACAGAAGTTACTTGATGCAGTTCTTGAGTACATGCCTGCTCCTACAGACATCCCTCCTATCAAGGGTGTTGACCTGGACGGCAACGAAGTTGTAAGACATTCTTCCGATGAAGAACCTTTCTCCGCACTGGCATTCAAGATTATGGCTGACCCGTTCGTTGGTAAGCTTGCATTCTTCAGAGTTTACTCCGGTACCATGAACTCCGGTTCTTACGTACTGAATGCTACAAAGGATAAGAAGGAACGTGTTGGACGTATCCTGCAGATGCATGCAAACAAGAGAGCCGAACTTGAAAAAGTTTACTCCGGTGATATCGCAGCAGCAGTAGGCTTCAAGTTTACTACTACCGGCGATACCATTTGTGATGAGCAGCATCCTGTAATCCTCGAGTCCATGGAATTCCCTGAACCCGTTATCGAGCTGGCTATTGAGCCTAAGACCAAAGCAGGTCAGACCAAGATGGGTGAAGCTCTTGCAAAACTTGCAGAAGAAGACCCTACTTTCCGTGCTCATACCAATCAGGAAACAGGACAGACCATTATCGCAGGTATGGGTGAGCTCCATCTGGAAATCATCGTTGACCGTCTGCTTCGTGAATTCAAGGTAGAAGCTAACGTTGGTGCTCCTCAGGTTGCTTACAAGGAAACCATTACCAAGCCTGTTGACCAGGAATACAAATATGCAAAACAGTCCGGTGGTCGTGGACAGTACGGACATTGTAAAGTTAAATTCGAGCCCATGGATGCAAACGGCGACCAGCTGTTCAAGTTTGAATCCACCGTTGTCGGCGGTGCTATTCCCAAGGAATACATCCCCGCAGTCGGCGAAGGTATCGAAGAAGCAACCCACGCAGGTATCCTCGGCGGATTCCCCGTTGTTGGTGTTTATGCTAACGTATACGATGGTTCCTACCATGAAGTCGACTCTTCCGAAATGGCATTCCACATTGCCGGTTCCATGGCATTCAAGGAAGCTATGAAGAAGGCTGCACCTGTACTGCTTGAGCCTATCATGAAGGTTGAAGTAACCATGCCTGAAGAATACATGGGCGATGTTATCGGTGATATCAACTCCCGTCGTGGCCGTATCGAAGGTATGGAAGATATCGGCGGCGGTAAGATGGTTAAGGCTTATGTACCTCTTGCTGAAATGTTCGGTTATTCTACCGACTTACGTTCCAAGACCCAGGGTCGTGGTAACTACTCTATGTTCTTCGAGAAATATGAGCAGGTTCCCAAGAACGTACAGGAGAAAGTACTTGCTGCAAAGGCAAAATAATTTCTAAAAATAATGAGGCGGTACTTGCAAAAGTACCTGCCTCTGAAGCAAAATAATGCTTGAAAAACTTAGGCTTATCTAATATAATGAGAGATAGCTGATTAAATTAAAAACTTATTTTTTATTTTTTTAAGGAGGACTATAATAATGGCTAAAGCTAAATTTGAAAGAACTAAGCCCCATTGTAACATTGGTACCATCGGTCACGTTGACCATGGTAAAACTACTCTGACCGCTGCAATTACCAAGGTTCTGGCAGCAAGAGTTCCCGGTAACGCACAGGTAGACTTCGAAAACATCGATAAGGCTCCCGAAGAAAGAGAGCGTGGTATTACCATTTCTACCGCACACGTTGAATACCAGACCGAAAAGAGACATTACGCTCACGTTGACTGCCCGGGCCATGCTGACTACGTTAAGAACATGATTACCGGTGCTGCTCAGATGGACGGCGCTATCCTTGTTGTAGCTGCAACCGATGGTGTTATGGCTCAGACCAAGGAGCACATCCTTCTGTCCCGTCAGGTAGGCGTTCCTTACATCATCGTATTCATGAACAAGTGCGATATGGTAGACGATCCTGAACTTCTTGAATTAGTAGAAATGGAAATCACAGAACAGCTTGAAGAATATGACTTCACAGACTGCCCTATCATCAAGGGTTCCGCTCTGAAGGCTCTGGAAGATCCCATGGGACCTTGGGGCGACAAGATTATGGAACTTATGGACACTGTAGACTCCTACATTCCTGATCCTCAGCGTGATACTGATAAGCCTTTCCTTATGCCTGTAGAAGACGTATTCACTATTACCGGTCGTGGTACTGTTGCAACCGGTAGAGTAGAGCGTGGTGTTCTTCACCTGAACGACGAAGTTGAAATCGTTGGTATCAAGGAAGACAAGCAGAAATCCGTTGTAACCGGTATCGAAATGTTCCGTAAGATGCTTGACGAAGCACAGGCTGGTGATAACATCGGTGCCCTTCTTCGTGGTATCCAGAGAACTGACATCGAAAGAGGTCAGGTTCTTGCAAAACCCGGCACTGTAACCTGCCACAAGAAATTCACTGCACAGGTTTACGTACTGACCAAAGATGAAGGTGGACGTCATACTCCTTTCTTCAACAACTATCGTCCTCAGTTCTACTTCAGAACAACCGACGTTACCGGTGTTTGCGAACTTCCTGCAGGTACCGAAATGTGCATGCCTGGTGATAACGTAGAAATGACCATCGAACTGATCCATCCCATCGCTATGGAGCAGGGTCTTACTTTCGCTATTCGTGAAGGTGGACGTACTGTTGGTTCAGGCCGTGTTGCTACTATCATCGAGTAATCTGCGCGTAAGCAATGAAATAAGCGCGTGAAAGCGCGTAATAAACAGCCACTGCGTGCTTGCACGTAAGTGGCTGTTTTTGCGTGATTGCGGGCATTTAACGAATGTCCGCGACCTCGTAAATGCGCAGCATTTACGAGGTGCGCTTATACTGGAATTCCGGAGGAGTGCTCGCACTCTTCCGGGTATTTTTCTAATCGTATTCTTAATTTCTAATCGTATTATCTTTATTATTTCTATCACAGTTATCTTTGTAGTTTTCTATTTCTATCACTACTGTATTTATTGGTTTTTCTATTTTATTACCACTGTATTTATTATTTCTGTCACCACTCTATTTATTAGATCTGTTTTCAGCACTATTATTTTTGATAGTTTTACACTGCTATTTATATCTTTATCAGTTCTATATCTATTATCCCACAGCAACAGTGCAGTACCGCTTGAACCATCCATATGAGCCACGTAGGCGGTACAAAATGCCGTAAATCAGCAGAATTGATTGAAAGATGATCGGAAAGTACCGCCGGAGAAGGTGATACGATAGTTCCCGGCGGTACAAAATGCCGTAAACCAGCAAAATTGATTGAAAGATGATCGGAAAGTACCGCCGGAGAAGGTGATACGATAGTTCCCGGCGGTACAAAATGCCGTAAATCAACAGAATTGATTGAAAGATGGTCGGAAAGTACCGTCTGCAATGGATTTCCCAAGTTCTAAGCGGTCAGGGTTGTATTATTACAGTTATAAAGGAGGTATTCACATTTTACAAAGCATACAAAATGAAATAAATAATTTGGAAAAACAGCTTGAAAATGCAAGAAGTGAAATTGACAGATTGCCAAGGGGTAGATTACGTTGCACGAAGAGTCGAGGTAGAGAGCAGTTTTATGTTGATGGGAAATACATTAGTAGAGATAAAACAGAAATAGTAAAAGGCGTAGCACAACGGGAGTATCTGGAACAGACTATTCCGGTTATGGAAAAGCGTCTGAAATTATTATATGGACTGAGAGAAAATTATGCTTCTCATGAATTAGAAAATCAGTATAACAAAGTATGCACGGCGAGAAAAGGGATTATAGTACCTATATTTGAAACGGTGGAGGAGAAAGTGAAACGTTTTCTGGAGGAAGAGTATGCCCCCGGAGTATTTGAAGAAACCAATAATTCAGAATTCTACACAGAAAAAGGAGAACGGGTCAGGTCGAAATCGGAATTGCTGATTGCAGAACATCTGAACCGTTATGGTATCCCTTATCGCTATGAGAAGCCGTTAGAACTGAAGGATAGATGCAGGATAGTGATATGCAGGCCGGATTTTACAATTATGAATAAAAGAACATCAAGGCTGTTCATATATGAGCATCTGGGAAGAATGGATGATACGGATTATGTTGCAAAAAATATAAAGAAAATGGAACTGTATGAGAAGAATGGATACATATTTGGGAAAAATCTAATTATTACTCATGAGACCAGCAAATCACCGCTCAACATGAATATAGTGGATGACTATATCAAAACTTTTTTTATGTAGGATGTAATAAGAAACCAGTAATTAAAAGCACAACAAGAAGAACATAGCAAATGGAGGATTATCTATGGAAAAATTATGTAATGTATTTAAGACGGGTATCAATTATATAAACTACGGTAAAGCGAATTACGCATTGGAAATACTGAAATACGGAACAGTAAGAAAAGAATTCGGTGATATGCTGACAAAACAACCGGATTTGGTAAAAAAACTTGGAATTTCACTTCAGAAAGATGGAAATAAACGAATGTGGGCGGAAATTTCAGAAGACATTGATGTTTTGGAAAAGATATTTGACATGCTGATTGGGGATAAATTAAAGGGAAAAAAGGGGGATAAAAAGAGAGAACAGTTGATTAAGGAATTTGGAGAAGATGGTTTTGAAATGGAAATGGAGCAGGTAGAAAGAAACAGAGAAAGGATAGGGTATGATATCATATTGCCGCTGCTCTATTATTTAACCATGGTTGATACATCCAGAAACTTTTTGTGGGGAAAATATCGGAATAAGAAAGAAGAATTCATTCGTTTATGCAGGAACAGTGCGTATTATGGCATGTATTTCTGGAGTCTGATTCCGGGAATCTATTTGGAGCAGGCATTTTGTATTCTGGGATTAATATTGAAAAGCCGGGAACAGGATGAAAAAGAAATTTATGAAAACATTATGATTGCAATAAAACGGAACAATAGAAAAATGAGCAACTATCTGAAAAAGATATATTGCTTTCAAGGGGCGGTTGCACGAGAAGCTGCGAACATGAATATTGAACTTTATAAAGACAATTCTTTACTACAGACCAGCGCTATGCTGGCAGGCTTGGTTGTGGCAGAATCCTTTGGAAAAAAGATAGAAGTCGATTATGATATGAATAAAATGTTATTTGTTATACGGCATTATTGGGCGAGATTCGAAAAAAATGAACAAGAAAAAGATGAGGACGAAGAGATAAAGGAAAAAAATCAGGAAATCATTCAAAATAATAATCGGTTCTTAAATGAATTTAAGCAGGAATTTGTGTCAAACAATTGTATTGGCTCTATCTTCTGGAGATTAAAGCATAATGATGTCATTGATTTGGCAAGAGAGATTTATGAAAACTATCATATCGATACAAAAAAATTTCAATTAACAAAACTTCCTGAAAAAGAGGTAAAAGATTTAGTGAATTTATCGGATGACTGGAGTAAGGAAAAATATTGCTGGACAATACAAATAGCAGTACTGTGCAAATATATTAGCGAACTGGAGGACTTTATAAAAGAAAAAATATGCCACAACGCATCCATTGGAGTTGAAGATTTAAAAAAGCAAGAAGCTTATCTTATGCAGGAAAGCATAAAAATGCAAGATTTAAGAAAAGAATGGGAAAGGGAAAAAGAATGTTTGGAAAAGAGAAATCAAGAGTTGGAAATCGAACTCACAAGGCAGCAAAAGATTTTGGAGGAGAAAGGAAAGCGGAGTATTAAGGATAAGGAAGAGCTGATATCACTGAGAAATTACGTTTATCAGTTGACAGAAGAAGAGAGTGACCTTGAAAATGACAATATAAAATATAAAGAGGAACAACGTGATAAAGTTCAAAAATTCTGGAGCAAACAGGCGGTTGTGGTGATAGGAGGGCACATTAACTGGCAGCAGAAAATTAAAAATGTTTTTCCTAAATGGAGTTATGTTTCCGCAAATCAGAGAGCTTTTGTCTCGGATATGATAAACGATAAGGCATATATAATCTGCAATACAGAAATATTGTCACATTCTGTTTATTATAAAGTGGTAGCAAACAAACGGGCGACACAAAAACTGATTTACACAAAAGGGTGCAATATAGAAAAATTTCTCACTGAATTAGAAGAGCAGAATGAATGCCTCAGACCAATCATGCAGGAAGGATAATTATTGGCTCAATATGGTCTTTTCAATAAAAAGGAAGTTGCCTTTATTTATGAAATAATGTCACATTTTAAGCATATGGAGCGTCTAATAGATAGAAAGAAATGGTAGAATGAAAATTGGCTGATTGAAATTCTAATGATAAGGAGGGAGTAATGAGTCTTATTGATGAAGCAAAAAAGAAAGACCCTGATGCATTTGGGCAACTTGTGCAGGAAAACTTGCAAAAGATGTACCGGATTGCCATAAGTATACTTCAAAATGAAGAGGATGCTGCTGATGCCATTCAGGAAACCATGTTGAAATGCTGGCAGAAAATAAATCAGGTCCGGAACGAAGATTATTTTGAAACATGGTTAATTCGGATATTGATAAATCAATGTAAGGATATTTTGAAATGCAGAAAAAGAACGGTATTGGTAGACGATATTCCGGAGGCTGCGCAGGAAGACAACTATACCAACACAGAATGGAAGGCTGTTTTAAGAGGGCTGCATGAAAAGTACCGTATTGTGTTGGAATTGTATTACGTAGAAGGCTTTTCTACAAAAGAGATTGCGACAATGCTACATATAACCGATGCAAGTGTACGGACCAGATTGGTGCGGGGACGAAAGCAGCTTGAGCAGATGTTTCGGGAAAGATAGGAGGCTCGTGTATGAAAATAGAGGATTATAAAAATATATGCGATAACGTTGAAGTTTCTGATACCTGTCGGGAAGGGTATCATGCAGCTATGGAACAGATATGTTCCGAAAATAAAAAAGAACGGAAACAGCTTCTTAAATGGCAGGCGTGGAGAAAAATATCCAAGGCAGCAATGTTCTGGGGAATATTATTGGTTGTCGGAGGCGGAGCAGTCTTGTCCGTGAGAGCATACGTGTCTCACAGACAAAAAATACAGAACATGACAAATGATGAAATTGTGAATTTGTACGAAGATGTATTTCAGTACGATAATAAATATATGTCCCGTGCCATGTCAGAGGCAGAAGAACAAAGATATGGAGAATTGGCGGATTTATACTGCATGGATATGGTCGAACCACAGGGAGAAGTCAAAGTGATAACTTCTCGGGAGGAGTATAAGGGAACCGGACTGGCGTTTGCTATCGCAGACGGTATTTTATATTTGCCTGCGGATGAAATGACGGATGAGGAAATTCTTCAGATGGTCGAATTTAATCTATTAGAACAGTATGTGGATTACGAAGCATATGTAAAAGCAACCAATCCACTTGATTATCGAAACCGATTGGAAAAAATGACAGGAGAGGAAGTAGAAGAAATCTATAAAACATATCATGCGGCAAATACGGAGACCTGCCTTATGAACAGGGAACTGTCTTTTGCCGAAATGGGTAGAAGAAAAGTTCTTAAAGAATTGTACAAAAAGGGATTGGAAGTGCCCAAAAAGGAAATTCTAATAATAGGAAATGCAGAAGAGTATTCCGGCAGGGATGTGGCTTTCTGCAAGGATAACGGTACCGTTTATTTTCCAGAACAGGAAATGAATGACGAACAGTTATTGGAATACATTGATTTTCAGATGAAAGCAGAGTACTGTGAGAATCGGATAAGCGATGAAATAAGCAAAGGGGTAAGAGATGCCTGGCCGATTGTAGAACATAAGGAACGGGAAAGGATTGTAACCTTAGATTACGGTTTGCCCGTAGAGGAAGAACTACTGGAACAACCGTGGCTTATAGCTTATGGAGAAATTTTGGAGAAGTATTATAAAAAGAATGAACAGCAGTATGAAAATCCGGAACGTTATTATGCCAATGTCTGTTTTGTGTATTTGAATGATGATGAAATACCGGAATTGCTATTCAGTCATGGCTGTACGGATATGGACTATGATGACCGCTGCAATACAAGGACGTATCTATATACCTATAAGAACGGTGAGGCGGTCTTACTTTCACCCGGAAATCAAACTATGGATGATTTTTATGGGTATTCCAAACCGTTCAGCTATGCGGAGAGGAAGGGAATGGTTTATTGTGATTACTATGATATATATGGATTTTCGACTTACCATGAAGAAACCGGTATTATAGATAATGTGAAAGATAATATATCCAGAATGGATATTTGGAATTTGGATACTATGACGTGTAAATTTTCTAATGTGAATATCCGAATGCTGCATGCAGAGTATAACTATGAGAGGGAAGAATATTCCGATGCCAATTTCAGTTATGAGTATTACAGAAATGTTTCAAGTATTGTCAGAGACGAAAATACCGGCGAGGTGTTAGAGATTGTGGGAGAGAAGGTTAATTGTCAGACATATGAGGCGGCAGAAAAGGAATTATGGAAAGGAGAAGCGGTTACTGTATTACAGGTGAAAGATTTCGATAAAATATACAGCGATGATAATTTGCTTGAATCCCTGGCAAGATGCTATAGTAAACATAAATAATGAAGAACTTGAGCAACCTGAAAAATTACAAGGTTATACAAATTTACGGTTGGCAGAGTAAAAATGAAAAAGGGGCTGTAAAATAAGTCCCTAATTAAGAAACGCCAACTTCGGCAAATGTCGGTTTTGGCGTTTCTTTGTATGAATTTTTTCTATTTTTGAGCAGGTCTGCATCTTTGGGTATAAAAAATGGTGCATTTAATAAAGCTCAGCTAATCATGCTTGAGTTTTATGCAGCTTTCGTCTGTCGTTGCTTTTTATTATGATATTTATAAAGATTGAATCCACATGAAATCAGTGTGAACTCGAGAATTACATTTTTCTCGCCTCTCCGAAATAATCTTTTATACGATTTATCCCACTTTAATACACCAAAAGTTCCCTCGGATTGAATACTTCGGTTCATTCTCAAGAGGGCACCATGTATGGATTCGAGATTTTTCAGCACTTTCTGATGGATAGCGGTTAATTCCTGATTCATTCGGATTGTCCAGTTCTTTTGTGCTTTCGGACAGCATTCTTGTTTATACGGACATCCTTCGCAGGATTCACATTCATACAGTTCTTCGGTCCGCCCATATTTGTTATATTTTACATGCTGTGTTCTCTTGAAGAGAAATTTCCGACCGTTTGGGCATAAGAGATTTCCATCAGCATCTTTTGCAAAATTTACAGCCCGATACGGATTCTCATGGTATTTTTTATCTGTCGTTTTTTTTGTACATGGTAAATTTCATGTATTTTTCCATGCCGTGTTCTTCGCAATAAAGATAATTATTGTAAGAACCATATCCGGCATCAGCAACCGGATATTTCGGATAATGGCCATATGTGCGATTGAATTTTTCCATCAAAGGTACAAAGCATTCCATATCGGATGCATATGATTTTACATCGATTACGGCTATGTATTCATCACAGATGGCTGTCTGAAGGTTGTAGGCAGGAAGCAGCTGATCGTTTCCTATGTAATCACGTTTTAAGCGCATAAAAGTTGCATCAGGGTCTGTTTTTGAATAACTGTTTCTTTCCTCTCCACAGGTTTCGATGTGATATGCATAGGATTTTAAACGTTCCAGATATTCATTTAGTTCTTCGTATTGCTTTTGCCGAATGCTTTTTCTATGACCACGTCCGGAAACAAAAGAAGTTTTATCCAGTCCGGTTGTTTCTTTGTATACCGTAAGTAATTCAGAGACGTAATCAATCGCATAAGTTTCTCGTTTTTCAAATTTTATTCCGAGATATCCAAGTACTTCCTGATTCATAGAATCAATCAAAAGTGAAATCTTATCAAAAACTTTTTGGCGATTTTTAACACAGGATTTTTTCCATACCCAGATATACCGATTTGCATTTGCTTCGATTTTTGTTCCGACAATGTATGTGTGCTACAGATCCACGTGATCTCTGGTAAAAATATATGAATTAATGTCTGCAAATATCTGTTCAACAGAATTGGTTAGTTCATTTCGGATTAAGTTCCCAAATGCAACAAAGGAAGGCGTTTTCATGCCATCGAGAAGATACATGTAGCGAATGTCATTATAACAGAGCTTTTCAATCTCTCGTAAAGAACAGATGCCGTTTTCCATAAATGCAAAAAGTATAACTTTAAGGAGTTTTTGAGCATCACATCTTGGACGACCTGTTTTGTAGCCTTTCTCTACAAAATATCTTGATAAGTCAATGTGATCCATAACCTCACAAAAAGTATATACCGGATCAGAAATATCGATCAATTTTTCGATTTCTAATGGTAATTTCAGCTGACGCATAGTATAATTACCATTGGTGTTGTTAGTTAGTAGCATAATTAATTATACCAAAAAATCGCTCAGACCTCACGGTCTGGGCGATTTTTTTGTCAGGGAAGTTTTTTTTACAGCCCCTTCTTTGTGGGATTTTAGTAGTAGCTATATTGAGGTTCACGTTGAATTCAAATGAAATCAACCTAATTTTGCAATATTAAGTGAATTGTAAAATTAGGTATTTAATGGTTAGCAGCAAGTCTGCTGAAAATTACATTTCTTTGTTGGGTTCTATTTTTACAATGTAAAAACTATTTGATTTGATTAATTTGTGTGGGATATCCGCAAAGCCTATTTTATAGGCTTTATATGATTTGAAGACAAGAAAGTAATGTGTGATACCTGTGTTGGTAGTATAAGAAAATTTATTATTTGATATGTGTTTAATCATAGTTATGTCAGAGCAATTTGGAATGGTTTTTAATATTGCGTCTGACATGTTTTTTAATACTACTCTATTTTCGATAAGTCCTCCTTTCTATTGACCAATAACTTTTCTGGGGTATAAAAACCAGAAAAAACAGTCAAAAACATTATTGACCAATGACTTTTTTTGTATGTATAATAAAGAAAATACTGGAGGTGTATTATGAACTTAAGAGAGATAGAAGCTAAATTTAAAAAGAATACATTTAATAATGAAGATGATATAAAGATTCATTTTCATTCGGACATAATAAAGCCATTATTAGAAGAATTGAACCCTGAGATGGCTGGACAATATCGCAGTGAGGATGTTTTGAAAGCAGGCGGAAGAACGGATGCAACTTTCCAGAATATTTCGTTTGAATTTAAGAAAGAAGGGTATTTTGATAAAACTTCAGGAATAAAGGAAGCGGTGTACGGAAGAGATCATGCAGATCATGGCCTGCATGATTATATTTTAAGCAATGCGGGTATAAGTGTCAATGATAAGATGGATGTCATTATAAAAAAGATTTTATCGGGTATTGGCGTTGGATTTGATGGAAAACAGTTTATTTTTGCAAGATTTATTCCGTCTACTCAAAAAACATTACTTGATACGAGTAAAGTAAAGATAGATATAAATGAGGCTGTAAATATCGAGTTTGTATATGAGGTGAAAGATTTCTCAAAGGGAATTAAAAGGCTTGCTTTACTTTTGAAGCAGACAGATAAGATTTCGCTTTCGAAGCAGATGTTATGTGCTGTAATAAATCCTAAAAGTGATTATGTGCGGGGAAGTATATTAAAAATTTATAATAGTCTCGGTGAAAATCTGGATACAACTAAGGACACATTTAATAATAGAGTTAAAACTTTATATGATGAGTGGAACCGTGTATTTGGAGTAATGTACGGTGATGATGAAGATGCAACAGATTTTACAGAGGTGTCTTCTAAGATAAAAGATATGTATGGAATTAGTGATATTCACGAAATTGATAGTAAAAGATATCTTTTTTCGATGCAAACTTTTTTCAATATTTTTCTGAAGTTATTAGTTTATTCTTTCTTGGCGCAGTTAGTAGATCCAATGTTTACTACACAACAGGAACTCTCCAAGGATGAAATTAATAGACTATTTGACGGTAATACAGATGATAGTTGTAAATTGGTAAATAATTTCTTTGAATCTCATTTTTTAGAGTGGTTTACATTTACAGCTAATATAAATGATCCCGAATCAAGTTTTGATGTAAAACTTGTTAACGAAACATTGACAGTTGTTAATAAGTTTGATTTAAGTACATTTGTCTTGAGACCTGAAAATGTACAGGATATTTTACAGGAAGTGTATATGGGGTTAATCCCACAGGAAATGAGACATTTGATGGGGGAGTATTTTTCACCGGATTGGATCGTAGAACATGCTCTTGATATAGCAGGATATGCAGGCGACATTAGTAAAACTTTGATTGATCCAACCGCAGGATCAGGTCCTTTTTTGACGCAGGCAATTAAGCGTATTATCAATCAAAAAGGCGGCGTTTTAACGAAAGCTGATATTGTAAATATTACACAAAATATTGTTGGATTCGATATTAATCCTATTTCAGTTGTGTCAGCAAAAGCAAATTATATTCTTATAATGTTTTCTGCGTTTTTTGATAACTGTGATGAAGAATTTGGAGATTCTGTAGGGATACCTGTTTTTATAGCTGATTCAATACTGGCTCCAGTGGTATATACGGAGGAAAACGATGATACTCTAAAATTGGAAACTACAGTTGGAGAGATTGAAATTCCAAAGTTCGATTCATTCTCAAAAGGAAATGAATTTTTAAAACTTTTAAGTCAATCTATAGACGATAGGGGTTCGTATGAGATATTTGAGAGTTTGGCGCTTGGGAAAGGGTTGTTTACCGAAAATGATGTGGATATTGTAAAGGCATTATTTTCAAAACTGAGTGTATTACATCGTGCAAGTAAAGATTCTTTTTGGCCTATTATTTTCAGAAATAGCTTTGCTCCTGTTATGATAAGAGATAAGTTTGATTTTGTTGTAGGAAATCCGCCTTGGATTGCATGGAAAGCAATGAGTAAAAGCTATCGTGCGGGTACACTTACAATATGGCAGAGCTATGGAATATTTGAAAAAAATGCTTATGATAAAAAAACCACACATGATGATTTTGGAATGGCGGTTACATATGTTTCCGTAGATCAGTACTTAAAAATAGGAGGAAGTATGGTGTTTCTTCTTCCGGCTTCTTTTTTGAAATCAACAAAGGGGGGAGAAGGTTTTAGAAAATTTGAAATTATAAGAAATAATCAAAGCGTTCCATTTAATGTAGAAAAGGTGCATGATTTTTCTAACGTGAGTTTGTTTACGATACCTACTGTTGCTATAAAGTTTGGAAAAGGAACTGCTATGCAATATCCTATGCAACAATATAGATTTTATACTCAAAAAGGGAGAAAAAGTAAAATAGATTCACATGCTGATTGGAAGCAAGTGTCTGAAATGGTGGAGTATTCAGATTGTTTAGCGCAGCCTGTAGACAAGGATGATATACAGTCTGCATGGCTAACCCTTGAAGATATGACATTTGCTAATAATGTTGTAAACCCTGAAATAGAACGTATATATAAGGGCAGAAAGGGGATTGAACCAGCAGGAGCCAAAGGTGTTTACATTTTGCTTAAACCTAAAAAAGTGAGAAATGGATATTTGGAAATAATCAATGATATGTCGAGACAAAGAAGAAAGGATATTATTGATAAAGGTATTCATAAAGGAGTCGTTGAAGAAAAATATATTTATCCGATGCTAGGGGGGCGTAATATTGCTCGTTGGATGGTTAAGTCTAATGAATATATGATTGTACCGCATTCATCAGAATATAAGTATGGTATACCCGAGGTAAAATTAGCTAGAGAAGCACCAGAGACATTTCAGTGGTTATCGTTTTATCATGATGAACTTTTGGATACGAGAATACAGAACGGTAAATTTTTCAATCCAGAAACACAGCCGTTTTATAGATTAGACAATGTGGGAACATATACATATTCTCCATATAAGGTTTTGTGGAAAGAGCAGACGGGAAGTATGGCTGCAGTTGTAGTTTCGACTTACTTAAAATCTGTTCCGAATGCTGATATTGATCTTTTTTCAGAAGATAAGCCGCTTGTTGTTGATTCAAAAGTTCTTATGCTAGATATTTATGATGAAATGGAAGCCTATTATGTATGTGGAATTATTAATTCTCCTAGTGTTATAGAGGTCGTTGATGGTTATGCAATTTCGACTAATAGGGGAGTTGATGTCTTGAAGTATATTGCTATTGCTAAATATGATGAGACAAATCATGTACATAGAAAGATTGCAGAAATCTCTAAAAATATTCATGATAAGATGAGAGAAACATCTGGAAAAGCAAATATTATGCAGTTAGAGAATGCACTTAATGAAGAAATTCATAAGTTGTTTTCGTAAGACGGTATTATCTATTTTTTATTTTATGGAGTAATTTCGATGAATAAAGTTAATTTTCCTTTCTGGGATGATGAGGTTGAAAAAGCAATAACAGAGATTTATCGAGTAAAAAGCCAGATGCAAAGTGTAGGTGAAAGATTGAAGATTAATGACATTTCCAATGATGAGTTTTCGGTGTTTTTAGATAATATATATGAAACATTAAAATATTGGACTGGACATACTTACATCGGGCAACACAAGAAGAAAGATATTCAGAAAGCTTATCAAAATTTTTTTGAAGCGTTGTATGATTTCCTTTTTGTTTGCAGAGAACTTGGTAATCCTGTGCTTAAGTCTTTTGCGGACGAAGCATTGTATCGTGGTTTGTTATATAGATATTTAGGATATGGATTCGTGGAAAAGAATGCTTATAAAAGAGTAGAGCCACAATATAATAATATTTATGTTTCATGGAGTAAACAACCTAAAAATCATTACATTGAAAGTAAGCTATATGGCACAATGACCTTGTTGACTTGTAAAATAGAAGAACCATATTACGGAATCGATTTAGAGACTTTTGGTGTAGTTCGAGGTCAAGAAGCTGAGGTTGTATTCCCGACAATAAAAGAAACAATAACAGAGGTTAAGTTCATCAGAGAATAGACATTTAAGAAGGTGAAAAATGGAATATATTGAAATTGATAAAAAGATATTTTTGCAAGTGTTTCGATATGAGGATATTGAAGCATTTACCCAAGTATGTGAACGTTCTCAAGAAGCTAACTATTTTGCAATTAAAGAAATATGGAATCCGGGAATTGAGGTAGTTCTTATTTACAAGCGTTTTTTAGGGATATTAAGCAACAATATTGGTTTTGTTTCGATGATAGATTGCGGACAGCTAAGCAATAAAGAAAAGAAGATACTGAGTTTGTTTGGGGTGTCGAAAAAATACAGTGAAATTTTTATTAATGATATGAGAATGTCGGAGAATCATAGGCATAAGGGGATAGGCACAAGGGTTGTTAATAAGATATTAAAAAATGACAAAACGTATATGTTAGAACCGGTAGAGGATGGCAAAACATTTTGGAAGAAGTTTGGGTTTGAGGAAAATGGTAAGTTGTCGATTCGCGAAAAAATTGAATATGAATTAGCTGAAAAATTTTTTATATAATATGAATACACTTGATAGTAAAAGAACCCCAAGGTTGTATTCTAAATGGGAGGTGACAAAATGCTAAATCTTGTAGTATTTGAAACAGAAGAAGAACTCTGTGAGTTAACCGGGCTAACAGAACATGAACTGTGGCAAAAAGGTTTTAATCTTGATGATTGGGAAATTGGTTTTCAATCAGAAGTTAAATTGCATAAGACACCAACGAAAAAAGATATAGCGAATGGATATCGTGAGAATGAATTAATTGCGTTATTTGATTTGCCGGCACATTGGTTAATGAGTCAAATGAACGCTTACTGTGTTGGTGCAAATTATGTTTTTCTGGATGGAAAACATTACTATACAGTTCATCACGCATAAAAGTAGCTTAAATTGATGATCAAGTTGACAAGTTCATTGAGGCAATTGATGAAGAATGAAAAGAAGGTGAATGCATGACATTGGAAGAAATTATTTCTAAAGAAGAAAAACAAGTATTTGACAGAAAGTCTGCTGATATTGATGCAAAGGCATTGGCAATAACAATTGTAGCTTTCGCAAATGCCGACGGCGGAGATATTGCCATTGGAATATCTGATAAAACAAGAAGAATTGATGGAACAGATTATAATGTAAAAAATGTCAATGAACTATTGCGGGCACCATATGATTTTTGTGAGCCGTCTGTTCCGGTGGAAATTCAAAAAATTCCCTGTATAGATGATAAAGGCAGAGATAATCATATTATTGTGATGCATATAGAACCAAGTATGGCTGTGCATGCCAATCAAGCAGATGAAGCTTATATTCGAGTCGGGGATAAATCAAAAAAACTTACATTTGAGGAACGTACACAGTTAATGTATGATAAGGGGGAAAGGTATTTTGAGGATAAGAGCGTACCGGATGCATCTAATGATGACATAGATATGGAAATGGTGCAATCATATATTGAAAAAATAGGCTATAGTAAAACGCCGTTAGAATATTTAAAAGAGAATAAGGGTTTTGTTAAGATAAAGAATGGAAAAGAAATGATAAGTGGTGCAGCGATTCTTTTGTTTGGTAAGAATCCACAGCTTTATTTTCCACGTGCAAGAATCCGCTTTATTCGTTTTGAGGGTACAGAAGAAAAAGTCGGTACAGAAATGAATGTTATCAAGGATGTTATGTTTGAAGGAACAATACTCAAAATGATTCAGGATTGTATTGCATACTTAGATACACAGATAAAAGAGAAAACATACTTGGGAAGTGACGGGTTATTTGTAACGGAAGAAGAATATCCTAAGTTTGTGCGGCAGGAGATTATTGTAAATGCCGTTACCCATAGGTCTTACAGTATAACCGGAACAGAAATACAGGTAAAAATGTTTGATGATCGTATTGTAGTAGAAAGTCCGGGAAAGCTTCCGGGGCTTGTTAGGGCTAGCAATATTCGCCATACACATTTTTCAAGGAACCCAAGAATTGCTGAATATTTAAAAGCATACAAATATGTTAAGGAATATGGCGAGGGTGTTGACCGTATGTGCACTGAATTGGAGAGTGCCGGGTTACAGAATCCGATTTATTATGTTGATGCATTTATTCTAAAAACGATTATTTATAATGATAGTGCTAAAAAATCGGCTTTTGAATCTAAAAACCCGATTATTCAGACAGAAAACCCGATTATCGAAGAGGGAAACCCGATTATTCAGACAGAAAACCCGATTATTCAAAATGGAAAGCTGACTATTGAGGAGATGAGATGTGCACTTGCGAAGAAGTCGTATAAATTGCCGACACAGGAAAATTTATTAAAAGTGTATGATGGAATTGATGCAAAACAAGTATTTGGTGCTTCGGAGATACAGCGGATACTTGATTGCTCTCCTACTACTTCACGTGCAATTATGTTAAAATTGAGAGAGATTGAGGTCGTTGAGGCAGTAAAGGGTAATGGCAAGGGACGATATGTGTTTAAGGGGGACTTGAGTAAATGTGTACGCCCATCCATCCACTAATCCATGAAGTCGAACCGAAAATCCATAATGACGATTTACATCTCTGTTCGTTCATGTTATATCATTGCCATGGTGGACGAAAAAATGGAGAGATTCTGAAGAACAATTTGGTATGAAAAAGCACGATTTTTACAAAAAATGAGATACGAATCTGCAACATTTCCTCGGGGCGCTTATACCAGAAACCTGGAGATTGCAAACGCTTTACTGGATGTGATATAGCATGCAATCATAAAGGATTATGGCTGAAGAAGAGGATGAAGTTGTATTTTTCACAAAAAGACCAGTAATGATGCAATGCTATAGCGTATTGGGAGGAATTTGGTATGAAGAGAAATGAATTTAAGGAAAAATTGTTTGAGGCTTTGAACAATATTGTTGACGATATGAACTATGATGAAAAATGACTTTGGTACATAGTTGCTTGTAGATTATGAAAAAGAAAATGAGGAACAAAGAGATATTTCTAACAAAGGAGAAAAATGGACGGATGAGGAGCTAACGATAATCTTATCTGCTGCACCCACAAAGGAAAATTGTATAAAGTATGCCAGGTTATTTAAAAGAGGATATGGAAGTATTGAACAAATTTATAGATGGGCTGTAACACCAAAGAAAAACATGTCAGAGGAGCGAAAATCTGATAGCTTTGTGCAACAGGTGAAAAGAGTTGCAAAGGAAATAGGACTTAGAGGATAAGTAAATATAAAATTATAGGTAGACGAACTGAGAATAGAAGAAATGGACGCGTGAAACCCCAGAGAGCGGCAACTCTCTGGGGTTTCGTTTTTGTGTCGACTATGGACACTGGTATCCTTTTGCCTATTCACAACATATCATATTTTGCGGGTGGCTCCAAGAAAGTTTTGGAAAATGTTTCAAGAAGCATTTTCTTTCGGAACGCAAACTTTGAAAATATGCAATGACACACATAGGCAGAAATGGTACAATAATGCATAAGAACAGATAGGGAACGTAGAAATAGAATTGTTGCGTACGGAGGGACCGTTTTGTTTCATGTTATAGATGAACATTTTTTCATGCCGTTGGCATCGCCGAACAGGGTGGTATATTGGGAATGTATCTGCAAGCTGTTTTCTGTTATGGATCACCAGCTTTCTTTTGGTGTAGACCGGGATGTTTTAGTGGAGGAGCTGCAGTACTACTTTGAACAGACACAGGCGGCGGAGCTTTCGGAGGAGGAAATAGAGGGGAAGTCCGCAAGGGATAAAGCAAACTGGATGCTCCGGAAGCTGGAAAGCTATGGCTGGATTGACATCGAAACGGACAAAAGCTACATACAGAGGGTCAATTTCAAGGAATATGCAGTTAAAATCATTAAAACCCTGATAGAAATAGCAGAAGGAAAACAGATTGAATACCAGGGCTATATTTACACCATATACAGTCTTGTGCGCAGCAATACCGATAACCCGGGGATTGTGCTTTTATCCGTTGTAGAAAATACGGACATGCTGATAACCGGACTGAAAAATTTAAGCTCCGGAATCAAGCATTACATAGATGAACTGACCCGTTACAAAACGCCAGCGGAAATTATGAATGTACTTTTCAACGACTACATAGAAAATATTGTGGACAAAGCCTACCATAGACTGCTCACTTCGGACAATGTCTCTAAGTTTCGACCGGAGATTATTGAACGGTTAGAGAGTAAAAGCAGGAGCAGGTCCTATGTGGAAAAGGCAAGTGCGGAGCTGGCGGGCATCCGGGAAATTTCGAAAGAAGAGGCAGAGGATCTGGTTTACCATTACATTCATCAGGTGATAGATGCTTTTCAGAACATGGATGAAATACTTTCGGAAATAAACCGTAAAAATAACCAGTACCAAAGAGCGGCTATCAATCGTGCCAAATTTTACCTGATAGGAGGAGAGGACGTCAGAGGACAGATTAAGGAAATCCTCTCAGTAATGAATGAAGAAATTAACCGGGAAAATATGGATCTGGGCGGTATTTACCGGTTGGAATTTATGGATGAATTAATCAGGATTTACAGCTCGGCGGTACTGGATGAGAAATCTTTTTATACACCCATAGAGGGAAAGAAAACATTTGAGCCGGGTACGATGCAGCAGGAGGAACCGGATGAGGAGCTCCGAAATGAAAAGATGAGGCGTATGCTTGAAAAGCTGGCTCGTGTTTTAAATCCGGAAAAAATAGATGGGTATGTGACAAAACATCTGGGCGACAGAAAAGCAATGCAGGCATCGGAGCTTCCTTTACAAAATACGGACGATTTCGTAAAGATGATATATGTGCGGCTCTACGGTCAGAGGAAAAATATGCAATACACGGTTTCTGTGCAAAATACCGTACAAAAGAACGGCTATCAGTTTACAGATTTTACCATACAGAGAAAGGGGAATAAGTAGAATGGATATATTAGAGGGAATGCTGCAGCGTGATAAAGATAATTTCTCACGGGTATGCAACCGGCTGCTCAGTTCCTGCTTTCTCTGCAAAAGGAACGAAACCACCAAGGCAGATTATTATTTTGTGATAAAGTATAGGGAACAATTTTCCCAATGCTTATCTTTGCTTGGATATCGCCTGGAAGTCAATGAGGAATATGGCGTTATACAACTGACCAATCCGCAGAAGTATAATCGTTACAACATGAAGCTTTTTGAATCTATTCTTTTACTGATACTCAGAATTCTCTACGATGAAAAGAAAAGGGAATTGTCGGTTTCGGATGAAGTGATTGTCAATGTGGGTGATATACATGAGAAATTCTTAAGCCTGAAAATCCGGGAAAAGATGATTGATAAAACTACCTTCCGCAATGCCATTAGTACTTTGAAACGATTTCAGATTTTGGAAACGCTGGATGCAAATCTTACGGATGAAGACTCCCGTATTATTATTTTTGATTCCATTCTGATGGCAGTCCGGGTAGAAGATATCAAGGCCGCTTATGAAAAATTAGAGATTTACAGAAAAGGAGGAAGCACCGGTGAAGAAGCTGACGAGGTTGAAACTGATTAACTGGCATCGATTTACGAACACAACCATTGATTTTGAAACATCTACGCTGATTTCCGGTGAAAACGGTGCCGGCAAGTCGACTCTTCTGGATGCCATCCAGTTTGTGATCATCTGTTCTACAAACTATTTCAATAAGGCCGCACATGAAAACGGAAAAAGAAAACTCACGGGATACATCCGGTGCAAGACAGGAAGGGAAAATAAACCTTATGAGCGGACCGGCGAAATCAGTGCGCATGTCGCTTTGGAATTTTATGAGGAAAAACGGGATAAGTATTTTGTTATCGGTGCTGTAGTGGATTCTGCTTCGGAAGGACAGGAGAAGACTGCAAGATATCTGATGGATGGTGTGCGCCTTGAGGACGATTTTTTCTTTCAAGGGAGAACACCAAAGTCGATAAACCAGTTCCGGACGACCAATGCAAAAAAAATCAGACAATGGTGTACCACCGACAAAGAAGCCCGTTCCATGATGAAAAACCGGTTCGGACGAATTGAGGATAAATTTTTCCGCTTAATACCTAAGGCACTGGCATTCCGGCCTATTGACGATATCAAGGATTTTGTCTATTCCTATGTACTGGATGAGAAGGCCGTTAATATCGATGTGCTACGGGAAAATGTGCGGACTTACCAGGATTTACAACGGACACTGGAAAATGTGAAGGTCCGCATCGGCAGATTGGAAAACATTAACACCTTGCATGACCAGGCGATGGATGGACTGCAGAAAGACAGACAATATGAATATTATCTTGCAAGGGCAGAAGCCGATTTGGTACAGGAAAGTATAGGAAGAATGCAGTCTGAGATACAGTCCGATATGCTACGGCTGGAGGAATTGAACGGACAGATCCGGACAGTGAAGGTGGAGCAGACAGAAAAACAGCAGATCAGGGATGATTTGCGGGCAGAGCTTGCTACGGATAAAGATTTTTTGGCTAAGGATGAACAGGAGAAAAAGCTGCAAATACTGGAAAACAGGAAATCAGACATGCTGAAAGAACGCGACACATTGCAAAAGAGCATGGATGTGGCAAAAGAGCAGCTGAAGAAACTGCTGAAGGTTAAGGATACAGATGACTGCATAAGGCTTTACTATGAAAATCTTTGCACGCCGGATAAGGATTTTCGACTCACGGAAACGAAGGAAAATCTGTTTCGCGTTATTTCCTATAAGAATGAAATGCGTAACCGGGTGCTGCAGAAAAAAGCAGAAGTGCAGGCCAAAGAAGCGGCTGTTTCCGGAGAAAAGCAGGAGCTTGACAGGAAAATTGAACTGCTCATGAAGAAAAAACTGTCTTATACAGACGACGTTGAGAGGGTAAGAACGTCCATTAAAGAAGAATTCCAACGGATTGGCCGTACACCGGAGCCCCGCATTCTGTGTGAACTGCTGGAAATAACGGATGATACCTGGAGAAATGCGGTAGAGGGCTACCTGAATACCCAGAGGTTTTATATTCTGGTAGAACCGGAGAATTTTGATATTGCCCTTGGTATTTATGACAGACTGCGGAAAGAGAGAAAAGCCTATGGTGTGGGTCTTATCAATACGCAGAATTTAGAAGAATTTGATACGGCGCCGGAAGGCTCACTGGCAACTGTGGTTTCTTCAAAGAACAAATATGCCAAGCGTTATATCAATATGATACTGGGCAAGGTACATATGTGTGACCATTACCGGGAGCTGAAAAAATATAAGACATCCATAACCAGAGAGTGCATGAAGTATCAGAACAATGTGGCAAGTGCAATCAAGCCCGCTGTTTTTGAAACACCCTATATTGGACAGAATGCACTGAAGGTGCAGTTGGAACAGGCAAAGCAAAAACGGGAAGAAATTAAGAAACAGCTTGAGGAAATGCAGGAAAGAATAGAACAGCTTGCTTTTGTTCTGGAACCTTTAAGTACGGAGCAGGATACGGATATCAAATACCGGATAGATGTGATTGGCGACTTGCGGCAAATTTCGGTGGAAATCCGGAAGTGTAAGGATAATATTGCAACATTGAAAAAAAATTCCAATATGATTATGAAGCAGGTGCAGCTGTCCACACTGGAAAAAATGTTGGAAGAGATAGCTGTCAGCCTGAACAATCAGAACAGGGCTGCCGGTAAGATAGAAGAAAGAATTAGTCTGACAAAGCAGCGTGTGGCGGATGAAAAGGTAAATCATGCGGAAAAGGCTGTTTTGTTTGAACAGATTGGAGACAGAGCAGGGGATAGTCTGCCCATATGGAAACAGGAGTATGAGAAACAGACCGTGGACAAGTCCTTCACACAGTTTAAGGACAATTATCTGCGGAGAAGAAAGGCTAACCAGACTTTAGTGGACAGGTCTGTCGATGCGATGAAGGGAGCCATGAATGGGTATAAAACGGCACATGATTTTGGCGCGCCTGCCGCTATGGAGGGGTATCCCGATTTTGAAGCGGAGTACCTGAAACTGAAAAATTCAGAGCTGCTACAGTATGAAGATAAAGTAGAAACGGCAAGAAGCGCTGCGGAAGAGGAATTTAGGGAGCAGTTTTTGTCCAAACTTCAGGAAAATATGAAAACGGCACAGACAGAATTCAAGGAGCTGAATACAGCATTAAACGATATTGCCTTCAGCAATGAAAAATACGAATTTATGTATATGCCGAGTAAAAAGTACCGTCAGTATTATGAAATGATTATGGACGATTTTAATGCCATGCAGGGGGAGTCCATTTTCAGCGGTATGTTCCATGAAAACCACAAAGCCGTTATAGAGGAATTGTTTGAGCGGCTGGCAATAGATAACGATAACAGTGCAAAGGCACTGGATGAGTTTACCGATTACCGGACCTATATGGATTACGATATACGGATTATTCACAGTGACGGAAATTATTCCTTATATTCTAAGGTATGTGAGGAAAAGAGCGGAGGCGAAACACAGACCCCCTTCTATGTGACGGTGGCGGCTTCTTTTGTACAGCTTTATAAGAATAATATCGGTGGCGAGGCCATCGGTCTTGTGCTTTTTGATGAGGCATTTAACAATATGGATGATGAAAGAATCGGCGGGGTTCTGGAATTTTTAAGGCGTCTTCCGTTGCAGATACTGATTGCGGCTCCACCCGATAAAATACAGTATATCAGTCCCTTTGTGGAAGAAACATTGCTTGTTATGACGGATGAAAAGGTAAGCTTTGTAGAGAGGTATATAAATGGCGCAGTATGACCGGTTTGTGCTAAATCGTTTGCTGGATACCTATGAAAACAGTCTGTTGTCTGTAGGAGAGAACAAACGGACCGTACAGATAGAATTTCGTTTTACCCAGACATCGATTGCTGCCTACTTTGATGTAAGCTCCGCTGAATATGAGAAAATTCATATTCTGATGAAGGAACTGGAGGATAGGAAGCTGCTGAAGATAATCTGGAAGGACAATAAGGAAGATTTTGTGATTCAGAAGGTCCGGCTGCAGACGGAGCATTTAGAGGAAGCATACCGGTATGTGGGAAGAAAGCCGAAGAGGGGACTGGAACAGGAAAATGTGATGCTTCTGGAGAAATATCTGGATGCAGGTGGTCCTGTTACTGTGAACTTTGTCCGTTTTCTTCTGGAACGTCTGCAGAAGCATCAATCCGTGAAGGAATATCTGACCCTGGAGAATTATGCGGAAACGGACCGGTTTTTACAGGCATGTGTACTTGTGGAGCAGAATCGGACACCATGCTACATCAGGGAGTTTTCCATTAAACATTTCCGGGACTCCAAGTATTTTGAACAGATAGAAAACCGTGTTGCCAGAGTATTCCGGCAGTTTGGAGACGGGTATGCCGAAATGGATACTGCAGAACTGCTTTCCGAATATAACTTTTATCATACTCCGAATTATGTGTATTTTAAGGGAAATATTCACTTGCTGATAGAAGGAAAAGAGATGGATGTTTCTTTACTGAAGCAGGGAATCGGAATTTCCGGAGAGGACATAGAAAATATCCGGTTTGTGAATCTGGAAGGAATACACAAGGTCATTACCGTTGAAAATCTGACCTCTTTTTTCCGGCATAGAGAAGAGAACAGTCTTCTTGTATATCTGGGAGGATATCATAACAGAATAAGAAGGGAGCTGCTCTGGAAAATAAGGGAAGCCGCCCCGGAGGTGACTTATTATCATTTTGGGGATATTGACGCGGGAGGATTTTCTATTTTGCAGGATTTACGCAAAAAAACGGGAATTCCGTTTCAAGGCTATCACATGGACTTAAGTACCCTGAAGAAATATAAGTCGTATGGAAAAAAACTGACGGAATCCGACAGAAAGCGATTGGAAAAATTATCCTCTGAAGAGGAATTTCGGGAAATTACACAGTACATGCTTGAGGAGAATGTGAAGCTGGAGCAGGAATGTGAGTTTTTTGAATTTAAATAAAAAACAGTTGACTTCTTCTTCTGTTTCTGCTATATTGCATTTAACACTTCAACGCGTCAAAGCTCTAAAGATTAAAGTACTAAAGATTAAAGCATTAAAGAATATAAAAGACGTGTGAGTGACAGAAAGGAAGTAATGATATGAAACAGGTTGAACATTTATTAGGTTACAGAGCATCCATTAAGGTTATGGACGCAACACTTCGTGATGGCGGTCTGGTAAATGATTTTTATTTTACCGATGATTTTGTGAAAGCATTGTATAAGACCAATCTGGAAGCGGGCGTTGACTATATGGAAATGGGATACCGTGCTTCCAAGAAAGTATTTGATGAAACAAAATTCGGTAAGTGGAAATTCTGCGGTGATGACCATATCCGGGAAATCGTAGGAGAAAACGATACTGATTTGAAGCTGGCCATTATGGCGGATATCGGCAGACATGATAAAAACGATTTTGATGAAAAAGTAAACAGCCCGGTGGATATGGTCCGTGTGGCAGCCTACATTCATCAGATGCCCGAAGCTATTGACATGATTGAAGATGCGCATAAAAAAGGATATGAAACCACCTGCAACATCATGGCAATTTCCCAGACGCAGGAATCAGACCTTAAGGTAGCGCTGGATATGCTGGGCAAGACTCCGGTGGATACCATTTACATTGTAGACAGCTTCGGCTCCATTTATCCGGAAGAAATGAAACGTATTGTGGATATTTACATGGAAGCAGCGACCAAATACGGCAAACAGCTGGGTGTTCATGCCCACAACAACCAGCAGCTTGCCTTCGCTAATACCATTGAAGCCTGCGGTGACGGTGTAAACTGGCTGGATGCTACCTACAAGGGAATGGGACGCGGCGCCGGCAACTGTGCCATGGAGCTGCTGCTCGGCTTCTTAAAAAATCCCAAGTACAATACCTACCCGGTATTCCGTTTTATTTCCGATTACATGGTAAAGCTGGAAGAAGACGGTGTTGTATGGGGCTATGATTTGCAGTACCTGATGACCGGTCAGTTAAACCAGCATCCCAGAGCAGCAATTAAATTTACCAAGGACAAGAGAAAAGATTATGCAGAATTTTATAAAGAACTGATTGTGTAAATATTTGAACCGGAGAGGAAGGCTCTCCGGTTTTTATTTTGTCCCTCTGTTTCTTACCCTTTTTTCGGTAGATAATTCCCTGCGGAAATGGTATAATCAAGGCAAATTAGGAAGGCATAAAGGCAGAAGAAAAATGACAGAAGTCGGTAAATACCGGGAAACAATAAATAAAAGTAAAGGGCAGGGTGACATATGAAAGAAAACTTAAACTGGGCAGTTTTGGGAACCGGTGTGATTGCCAATGAAATGGCGCAGGCATTGCAGAAAATGGGCAAAAGACTGTATGCGGTGGGAAACCGGACCCATGAAAAAGCCGTGGCATTCGGGAAAAAGTATCAGGTGGAAAAGGTTTACGACAATATAGAGGATATGTTTTTTGATGAAAAGGCGGACATCATTTATATCGCCAGTCCGCACAATACACATTATACCTTTATTAAGGAAGCCTTGAAGCACGGCAAGCATGTGCTGGCGGAAAAATCCATTACCTTAAACAGCAGGGAGCTGGAGGAACTGCGTGAACTGGCTGCGGAAAACAATCTGATTTTGGCGGAAGCCATGACCATCTGGCACATGCCGTTATACAAAGAACTCTGGAAAATCGTGAAAAGCGGCGAGCTCGGCAGGGTACAGATGATTACCATGAATTTCGGCAGCTTTAAGGAATACGATATGAAGAACCGTTTTTTCAATCCGCATCTGGCGGGCGGCGCCATGCTGGATATCGGCGTCTATGCATTGTCCGTAGTGAGAGGCTTTATGGAAGAGGCGCCGGAATTTATTGTGAGCCAGTGGAAGGAAGCCCCCACCGGTGTGGACGAGCAGGCGACGATGCTTTTGCAGAATACCAAGGGGCAGATGGCAACGGTGGCGCTTTCCATGCATTCCAAGCAGCCGAAGCGTGCTATGATCAGCTGTGAAAAAGGGTATATTGAGATTATGGAATATCCGAGAGCGGACAAGGCTGTGATTGTGGATGCGGAAACCGGCAGCAGAAGGGAAGTTGCTGCGGGGGAAACGGAAATGGCGCTTTATTATGAAATGACCGATATGGAACAGGCTCTCCGGGAAGGCAACGCGGCAGCGATGCAGTGCGATTTTACGCGGGATGTTATGGCAATGATGACAAAGGTGCGCAAAGACTGGGGCATGCAGTACCCCGGCGAAGAGTGGTAGTGTAAAAACGGCTGCGAAAAGGATGTGGAAAGTATATGGTAAAGATTGATCTGATTACCGGTTTTTTAGGTTCCGGTAAGACAACTTTCATAAGGAAATATGCCAAATATCTGATTGACCGGGGGCTGCATATCGGCATTTTAGAAAATGATTTTGGCGCCATCAATGTGGATATGATGCTTTTGCAGGACCTTTTAGGGGATAACTGCGAGCTGGAAATGGTTTCCGGTGGATGCGACCGGGATTGTCACCGCAGACGATTCAAAACCAAGCTGATTGCCATGGGAATGTGCGGATACGACAGAGTGATTGTGGAGCCGTCCGGCATTTACGATGTGGATGAATTTTTTGATGCATTATACGAGGAACCACTTGACCAGTGGTACGAAATCGGCAATGTAATTGCCATTGTGGACGCAAAATTGCAGGAAAACCTGTCAAAAGAGGCAGAATATCTGCTGGCAAGTGAAGCCGCGGATGCCGGACGCATTATTTTAAGCCGGGCGGACGAAGCTACACCGGAGGAAATGGACAGAACGGTGGAACGGTTAAACAAGGCGCTGGAGCAGGTGAAATGTAAAAGAAGACTGGATAAAGAGGTAATCCGAAAAGGCATTCCGGATTTGCGGGAGCAGGATTTACAGGAACTGGTATCCTGCGGTTATGTATCGGAAAGCTATATCAAAATGGATCTGGGCGACTTCAAGGGCTTTGACTCATTGTTTTTCATGAACATAGAAATTACAGAAGAGGAGCTCAAAAAAGCAGTCTCGGCTATGATGAAGGCCGAAGCCTGTGGCCGGATTTTCCGGGTAAAAGGGTTTATACAGAAACCTACGGGAGAATGGCTGCAGTTAAATGCCACCCATGATGCCATTTCGTTAAAACCCATTGAGGCGGGGCAGAAAGTGCTCATTGTCATAGGAGAAAATCTGTGCGAAGAGGCTATCCGGAAATTCCTTCCGGAAACTTCCGCGGCAGAAAACGAAAAGTAAGGCAGGTAACAAATTGACAACATACGAAAAGGGACAAATTATGGAACATACGGAAAAAAATCACATTGCCTATCTGGAGGCTCTGCGCCTGGTGGCGTGCATACTGGTGGTGGGCGTGCATGTGTCGGCATTCAATTTGGAGCAGGTGCCGGTGGAAAGTCTGAATTTCAAGGTCATGAACGGGCTGGACTGTCTGTCCATCTTAGGCGTGCCGTTGTTTGTGATGATAAGTGGGGCGTTGTTTCTGGCACCCTCGTATGAGGTCACGGTAAAGAAATTTTATACAAAGAAAATTCCCAGGATTGTTTTTTTGTATTTCTTCTGGCTTCTGTTTTACAACGTGGTGAATTTCCTGGAAAACGGCACTGTATGGAATTTTACCAATGTGAAAAAACAAATTGTACTGGAATCTCTTTTGGGAAAAGGAATGTATCATATGTGGTATCTGCCCATGCTGGCGGTGCTGTATCTTCTGACGCCGTTCTTAAAATCCTTTGCGGCGGACAGAAAAAAATGTATGTTGTTCTGCGTACTGGGCTTTGGCTATTCCATCCTGCTGCCGACGGCTTTGAAATTTGAATTCCCTTACCGGACGATTGTGGAAAGTCTGTATAACCAGTTTGACTGCTCCTTCTTTGGCGGCTACGTGACCTATTATGTATTGGGGCATGTACTGCATGAATACGTGCCGAAGTTATCCGCACAAAAAAAGGCAGCGCTTGGGCTTGGCGGTGTAATAGCCATGGGAATAGAGATTGCGGTGTGCAACGCCTGGTCGGTGAAGACCGGCGTTATGTCTACCGTATTAAATACGCCCTTCTCTGTAACGGCATTTATCGGAGCTGCGGCAATTTTCCTACTGCTGCGTGACGGCGTGTCCGGCAGAAAGCAGCAAGAGCTTCCTGATAACGGACAGACAGCAAGCAATGTGCTAAGTTCCGGCAGTGAACAGCCTGCCGGCAGCAGGCCATCTGGAATTTGCGGCAAACTGGCAGGGCTTACCCTGGGGATTTACCTCATTCATCCGTTGTTTCTGCGGATTTACGGATGGCTGGGCGGTACCACTTTATTTGCACCGGCAGCCATTGCCGTGCTTTTGATTGTCGTATTGATTACACTGATAAGCGGAGCGGCAGTTTATGTGCTGTCTAAGGTGCCGGTGGTGAAAAAAATTGTGGGAAAGTAATAAAAGGAAAGGTAATGAATGGAAAGGTGAACGGATAAAAGCCTTTCATGCGGAAAAGAAGAGCAGAAAAGAGGAGAACAGTATGGGGGATTTACGGTTGCCGCGCCTGTTTGGGGATTATGCGGTTTTACAACGAGGAAAAGACATACACATCTGGGGATGGGATTTACCGGGAAGAACGGTAAGTATCAGTCTTGCAAGGGAAGAGGCGGACCGCAAGCTCCCCAAAAACATGGAGCAAGGAAAGGCACCGGTGCAAGGAAAGGCACCGGAGCAAGGAGAGGCATCGGAGCAAGGCAGGACATCGGGTGAAAAAACACAGGCATGGCATGTAAGGACGGATGAAACGGGAAGCTTCTCGGCTTTCCTCCCGGCAAGAGAGGCGGGCGGTCCTTATACCCTAAGGGTAGAGGATGAAGCCGGAGAGTGGCTCGAAAGAAAGCACCTTCTCATTGGAGATGTCTGGTATTGCAGCGGTCAGTCCAACATGGAACTGCCTGTGAGCTGGGTGGCGCCTTATTATGAAGAAGAAATAAAAAACTGTGAAAATCCTTATATCCGCTCGTTTAAGATTGCGGAGCATGCAGACTTTCACGGACCGCTTTCGGAGCCTTTATCCGGGAAATGGAAACCGGCAAATCCGAAGAATGTTCTGGATTTTTCCGCCTGTACCTATTTCTTTGCGAAAAAAAGATGGGACCGGACCGGTGTGCCGGTAGGCATTTTAAATGTGAGCCTGGGCGGAGCCAAAATAGAGGCTTTTATGAGCCGGGAAATGTTAAAGGGGTATGATGACTGCCTGGCGGAAGCAGAATGCTACGCACAGGATGACTGGCGGAAAGAGCAGGAAGAAAAGAATGAGAAAAGCACGGCGGAATGGTACGGCAGACTGCAGAAAGAAGATGCCGGCATAAAGGGTGTGTGGATGCAGGAAGAAGCCTGGAATAAGAATAAAGAAAACGGGCGGAAGGAAGAGAAAGCAGAACACCGGGACGATTCTTCCCGGATAGACGTTCCCTTCTTTTTCCGGAACACCGGCTACCGGGGACTCTGTGGCAGTGTCTGGCTGGCAAGGCATTTTACGGTGACAAAGGAAATGGCGGCACAGGACAGTGTGTTCTGTCTGGGAACCATGGTGGATGCGGATGAAGTTTATGTAAACGGTAGTCTGGTGGGCTGCACGGCATACCAGTACCCGGAGCGGCGGTATCCGGTGAAAGCGGGGATGCTGCATGCGGGAGAAAACTTTTTAGTCATCCGCCTGATATCGGAACAGGGAGAGGGCAGAATTACGCCCGGAAAACCGTTCTGCCTTAAAACAGAGAGCGGGGAGATCCCGTTATCGGGGACTTTTCAGGCAAAAGTGGGAGCCGTATGTGAAAAACGTCCGCCGGTAGATTTTATTAACTGGCGCAGCACCGGATTGTATAACGGCATGGCGGCACCCTGCGAGGCTTTTCCGATTGCCGGATTTTTGTGGTATCAGGGAGAAGCCAATGCCCATATGCCGGGAGTGCTTACCTATGCGGACAAATTAAAACGGTTAATTGTGGGCTACCGGAAAGCCCGGAAGGACAACGGACTGCCGTTTCTTTATGTGCAGCTTCCCAATTTTAAGATAGAAACCTATTACGGAAATGAAGAGGAAAGGGACAGCGATTGGGGTGCCATGCGGCTGGAGCAGGAAAAAGTTCTAACGCTGCCCGGTACCGGAATGGTACGGACGATAGGACTGGGAGAGGACAATGATCTGCATCCACACAATAAAAAGGACGTGGGCGAACTGCTGGCTGACCTTGCAGAGAAAATGACCGGCAATCCGTAGGCGGACTGCCGGAGAAAATGACCGGCAATCCGTAGGCGGACTGCCGGAGAAAATGACCGGCAATCCGTAGGCGGACCGCCGGAGAAATGACGGCGGATTATTGTCCTAATTTCCGGTATTCGGAGGGCGTGCAGCCTTTCTTGTCCTTGAAAATCCGGTTAAAGGCAGAAATACTGCCGAAGCCGGACTGCAGGGCGGCATCCGTTATGGAGATGCCCGGCTGGATGAGGAGCTGCTCTGCTAAGGTGATGCGCTTCTGGGTCAGATAATCATACGAGGACATGCCGGTAAACTGCTTAAAAAGCCGGGAAAAGTGAAAACGGGAAAAGCCGGATAAGGAGGCCAAATCGTCTAAGGTCAGATTTTCTGTGCAGTGTTCCGTGATATAGTTGCAGACCTCCATAAATTTTTCCACGTATTCATGCTGCTTGTGTACGGTGATTCCCGGAAAACGGTTTTTCTCCGTAAAGCTGGTGCGACCGAGCAGGGCAAAGAACTGAATCATAAGCGAGTAGATATAAGCTTCCGTAAAAGGAGGCTTTTTTTCATGCTCATCGGTTACTTCATTTAAAATATGCCGCAGTTTTTCATTAAGCTGCGGGTAAGCGGAAACGGAAATGAGGGCATAAGGGTGCAGGGAATGCAGCAGGGTATCCATGCCCTGTACGTTGCACAGAAGACCGTAGTCGAATAACAGGATTAACCGTTCTCCGGAAGGCGGGGCCATCAGTTTGTGCAGTACGCCCGCCGGTACGATGAAAATATCCCCCTCCTGCAGCACATGTGGAGTCTTGTCAATTTCTACAGTATAGGTGTTGGTGTAGGGCATAATGATTTCCAGTGCGGTGTGCCAGTGCAGGGGATAATCCTCTGTTTCCACATTGTGGTACAGCTTCAAGCCCCGGTAAGAATCGTAATCCACGGTTTCTCTTACGCCATTTAAAATCTGAATCATAGGAAAGCCCTCCTTTTCTAACCTCAGTTTCTCACATCTTGCGCATATTGTCCACGTATATTTTACGGAAACGTGCCATATTGCATGAATTGCATAAGAAAAATGTATAATATAGTAAAATGTATCGGCGTAAATTAGCAATATCTGATAAGTAATGAGCAAGAAATGAAAGGCAGGATTACACAGGGGTGCTTACAATTTTCTTATAGGACAGAGCTTCCTTGCAAGGTAAGAGCGCCTTACAGGATATAGCCTCCTTACAGCAAAGATTTCTTTAACGGAAAAAGAAAGGAAAGAAAGGTATCGGTTATGGATTTAACACAAAATAAAGAAAAGATAAAAGAATTTCAGGAAAGGGCAAAAGAGCTTGTGGCACAGATGACACTGGAGGAAAAGGTATCCCAGATGGTGCATGGGGCAGCAGCTGTCGACAGGCTGGGCATCAAAGCATATAACTGGTGGAACGAAGCACTTCACGGTGTGGCAAGAGCCGGCACCGCAACCGTATTTCCCCAGGCAATCGGTCTGGCGGCTACTTTTGACGAAGACCTGGCGGAAGAGGTAGCGGATGCGGTTTCTACAGAAGGACGTGCCAAATTTAATATGCAGCAGAAATTCGGGGATACGGACATTTACAAGGGACTTACCTTCTGGTCGCCCAATGTGAATATTTTCCGCGACCCGCGATGGGGAAGAGGGCATGAAACCTTCGGGGAGGACCCGTATCTGACTTCCCGTATGGGCGTCCGTTTTGTGAAAGGCATCCAGGGGCATGATGAAAATTATCTGAAGGCGGCGGCATGTGCCAAGCATTTTGCCGTACACAGCGGACCGGAGTCTCTGAGGCATGAATTCAATGCCGAGGTTTCCAGACAGGATTTGTATGAAACGTATCTTCCTGCATTTAAGGCATGTGTGCAGGAGGGAAAAGTGGAAGCGGTCATGGGTGCTTATAACCGGACGAATGGGGAACCCTGCTGCGGAAGCAAAACCCTGCTTACGGATATCCTGCGTAAAAAATGGGGATTTGAAGGCCATGTGGTTTCCGACTGCTGGGCCATCCGGGATTTTCATGAGGGGCACAAGGTAACGGAAGGACCTCTGGAATCTGTTGCCATGGCGGTCAATAACGGCTGCGACTTAAACTGTGGGGAACTGTTTGTGTATGTAAAAGAGGCGGTGGAAAAAGGAATGATAAAAGAAAGCAGGGTGGATGAGGCACTGGTATATCTGTTTACCACCCGTATGAAATTAGGAATGTTTGACGGAAAGGGGAAAACACCCTTCGACAGTATACCGTATACGGCTGTGGACAGCAGCAAAATGCGGGCACTAAACAGAAAGGCTTCCGCCAAATCCGTGGTGCTCTTAAAAAATGAAAATAATCTGCTGCCGCTTGACCGTACACAGATAAAAACCATCGGGGTGATCGGACCCAATGCCAACAACCGGAGGGCGCTGGTAGGGAATTACGAAGGAACGGCTTCCCGTTATGTGACGGTTCTGGAAGGACTACAGGAATATCTGGGGGATGAGGTCAGAGTACTCTATTCGGAGGGCTGCCATCTGCATCTTGGTTATGTCAGTCCATTAAGTAAGGGGCAGGACAGAAATGCAGAGGTGGAAGCTGTCTGCGAAGCCAGCGATGTGGTGGTGCTTTGCTTAGGTCTGGATGCGGGACTGGAAGGAGAGGAGGGCGACACCGGCAACCAGTATGCCAGCGGGGATAAACCGGATCTGAATTTACCAGGCAGACAGCAGGAAATCTTAGAGCTTGCCGTCAATAGCGGAAAGCCGGTGGTTTTAATCCTTCTTTCAGGAAGTGCACTGGCAGTCAACTGGGCGGAGAAGCATGTACCCGCCATCATACAGGGCTGGTATCCCGGCGCGGAAGGCGGAAGAATTTTAGCGGAAACACTGTTCGGAGACATAAATCCGGAGGGCCATCTGCCGGTTACCTTTTATAAAGGAACGGAGGAGCTCCCGGCATTTACGGATTACGCCATGGAGGGCAGAACCTACCGTTACATGAAGCAGGATGCCCTGTATCCCTTCGGATACGGACTTTCCTACACTTCTTATTCGTATAGCGGACTAAAGGTGCAGGAAAGCTCGGTGACGGATGAGGGTGTAAATCTGGCGGTAACGGTAAAAAATACCGGAAAGAGAACCGGTACGGAAACGGTACAGGTTTACATAAAGATTGAAAAAGAAGATACTCCCAATGCCCAGCTGAAAGCAATCAGGAAGGTTACGTTAAGACCGGGTGAAGAAAAAGAAGTGAGCATTCACCTGGCGAAGGATGCCTTCGGACTCTGTGACAAAGAGGGCAATTTCCGTATCTACAAAGGGGAAGCGAAAGTGTATGTGGGCGGTCATGCGCCGGATCGCAGGAGTGAAGAGCTTACAGGAGTAAAGGTGCAGTCGGTGATGCTTCGTACGGAAGATGAACTGTTATGGGAAAATTAGGGAATATCTTAGAAAATAAAATTAATGATTACAGTATCCGGAAAAAGCTTGTGCTTTTCTATGTCTGCTGTGTGCTTCTGCCGCTGTTCATCACGGACGGTGTCCTGTTTTCCATTTTATACAGAGGGGAAATTAAGGAGCGTCGTTATGAAATGGAGAGTATGGCGGAAACGGCGCAGAATGATTTTACCTATGCGGTATCGGAGGCGGCGAAGCTTGCCAATACGGTATATATCAACCGCTCCGTCTATGAGTTTTTAGAAACGGAATATCCGGACGGTCTGAGCTTTTACGAAGCCAGCAGGGAAGTGGAAAAACGGAATTTTTACGAAACAGGTATCGGTTACGGCAGCGTCAGTGTGGTTATGTGTGCCGATAACGAAACCATAGTAAACGGTTCCCATTTTTACAAGCTTTCCTCCGTGCAGGAGGAGGACTGGTGCCGCAAGCTCCTTGACAGTGACGGGGATGTGGTGATGGCATACTATTACATGGGAGACAAATGGACATCGGCGGCGGGCAAGCGAAGGATTTCCCTGGTAAGAAGGCTGAACTATTACCGGGAAATGGAAAAGACAAAACTGATACGCATTGACTTAAATTATGCAACCCTGGAAAAAAGGCTGCAGGAGATTAAATTCCATGCACCGATATATGTCTGTGCGGGTGACCGGATTCTGCTTTCCAACACGGCTTATACAAATAATAAAGAAGATTTTTCCTATCTGACAGGTACAGAGCCTGTGGGGTATGAAAAGCAGTTCGAACTGTATGGGGAAAATTACCGTATTCTTGTCATGGAAACCAAAAGTGAGCTTCTTTCCATGATGCGGGATCATGCCGTGACCATTATGCTTATGCTGGCTTTGAATATCCTGTTCCCGGGGGGGATGGCCTATGTGTTCCATAAATCCATTGTTTCCCGGCTGATGGTGCTTAGCAAAGCCTTTGATGAGGTGGAACTTCAGACCCTTCAGGAGATTCCGGATGTCAGGGGAAAGGACGAAATCGGCAGTCTGATGCAGAACTATAACCGGATGGTGGTAAGACTGCGGGAACTGATTAAGACTGTTTATACGGACCGGATGGAAAAGCAGAAGGTGGATCTTGCCAGGCAGAAAGCGGAGCTTTTAGCGTTACACAGCCAGATAAATCCGCATTTCCTTTACAATGTACTGGAAAGCATACGGATGCACAGCATTATGAAGGGGGAAGAAGAAACCGCCTGTATGATTGAGCGGCTGGCGCTTTTAGAGAGACAGAATGCCGAGTGGTCACGGGACATGATAAGCATCAAAGAAGAGCTTTCTTTTGTGGAAGCCTACCTGCAGCTCCAGCAGTACCGGTTTGGGGACCGCCTGCATTATGAACTGGAGGTGGAAGAAGGATGCGGGGAGTATCTCATTCCCCGGCTGACACTGGCAACCTTTACGGAAAATGCCTGTGTGCACGGAGTGGAGAAAAAGACCGTACCATGCTACGTCTACCTCCGTATATATGGTCAGAACGGTTTTGTGTACATGGAGGTGGAGGATACCGGCGCCGGCATGGAGGAAGAGGAAGTCGAGAGACTCCGGGAGAAAATAAATATTTCCGATGTGGATGAAATGTGCCGGAGCGACCATGTGGGCATTGCCAATGCCTGTCTCAGACTGAAAATGGTTACCGGAAACAGGGCACAGTTTGAATTGGAAAGCGAGAAGGGAGCCGGGACACTGATGACAATCCGTATTCCGGTGGAGGTATTGGAAAAGAAGGATATTTTTCTATGAAAGGGAAGGGTGAAAACAATGTGTCTGAAGGTTATGCTTGTGGATGATGAGCCGTTTATTCTGAAAGGGCTTACCATGCTGATTGACTGGGGAAAAGAAGATTGTGAAATTGTGAAAACGGCGGCAAACGGACAGGAAGCGTATGAATTTCTGAAGGAAAATCCCAAAGAGGGAGTCGATCTTATTCTCACGGATGTAGAAATGCCGGTGATGAACGGTCTTACTTTGCTGGAAAAAGTGAAAAAGGAAAAACTCTCAGATGCCTGTTTCGCCATTTTAAGCGGATATAATGAATTTGCCTATGCACAGAAGGCGATTGCCTGCTCCTGTATGGAATATATCTTAAAGCCGGTATCGAGGGAATCCCTGCTCTCCCTTATCAAAAAAGTAGGAGGGAAAAGGGAAAGCATACGGAAAAACAATGCCGGGATGCTGCGGCCCCTGCGGCAGTCCCGGACTGTGCAGAACCTTTTTACGGAAGTAAAAGACAGCACAGCCATGAAGGGCCGGAATGTCCTCTGCAAGCAGAGTCTTGACAGACTGCTGGGGGCTGTGGAGCAGAACCGGATTTCCGAGATTCACAAAAGTGTGGAGGTGCTGTTTGCGGAAATGAAGGCTTCCGGTTTCTCGGAAGACCTGATTAACATGAATATCAACTATCTGCTGTTCCAGATGACGCATCTGGCTGTGGAGCAGGACGAATCGGTGGACCAGGAAGAGGTGCTTCTGTATATTATGCGGAATGTATCGGAGGAAGGACTGGAAAAAGGAAGTACCATGCACCTGAAGCGTTTTGCATGCGAATATGCAGAGTATCTGGTGCAGCTGCGTGGAAATGTCTCCAAGGGTGTACTATTATCCGTGGAAAAAGAAGTGAGGGAGCATTATGCCGAAAACCTGACACTGAAGGATTTGAGCCGGACCTATTTTGTGAACAGCTCCTATTTAGGTCAGATATTCCGAAAGAAATACGGACAATCGTTTAAGGATTATCTGAACGCCTATCGTATCGGGCAGGCTGCCGTCCAGCTGGTACGGACGGACAAAAAGATAAGTGCGGTGGCAGAAGATGTAGGGTATCATGATACGGATTATTTTATCCGCAAGTTTATAGAAATCAACGGCTGCACACCGGCGAAATACCGCAAAAACGCAAGGCAGATGCCGGCGGAAGCTGTAGAAAAAGAAAGTGCTGTTCTGTAGTTTATCCTGTTTTATGCCATAGTTTATCGGGAGATTTTTGTCAGCTCTTTATTTATAATAGAATTATCAAATAACAAATAACAAGGGAGGGTTATCATGAAAGGTAAGAAAATCACAGCACTGCTATTGGGCACTTGTATGCTGGCAACGGTACTGGCCGGATGCGGTGACAAAGCAGGCAACACAGATGGCAATGCAACAACAGGAACGAGCACGACCGGCAACGGCGAAACCAAAGAAGCAGAGGCAGGCGTGGGGGCGCTTCGCGACAAAGAGTATGCAGATGATGAAATTATTACTTTCACTATGTTTACGGCAATGCCGGATGCGGAAATTAATGATGGAAACGATGTGCAGGAAATTATAGCAAAGAAGACCGGCGTCAGAGTAAAGGAAACCTGGCTGACCGGACAGACAGATGCGGAAGCCATCGGTACCATTATTGCAGGAGGGGAATATCCCGATTTTATCAACGGCGGCGATTCCATGAAGCCCCTGTACGATGCGGGAGCTCTGGTTGCCTGGGACGATTATATTGACAAATATCCGAATATCAAGGAAATGTATTCGGATGCAGAGTGGGAATCTTTCCGCCAGGATGACGGACATATTTACTGGGCAAACGTGTTCCAGAACAAGTATGGGGAAGATAAGACTACCACACATAACGATGAAGCCTTCTGGATTCAGGTAAGAGTTTTGGAATGGGCGGGATATCCCGAAATCGAAACACTGGATGATTATTTCGATGTAATCGAGAGATATATGGAAGCCAATCCGACCATGGATGACGGCACCGCGAATATTCCGTACACCATTCTCTGCGAGGACTGGAGATATTTCTGTATTGAGAATGCGGGTCAGTTCTTAGACGGCTATCCCAATGACGGTTCGGTTATTGTAGACACCGATAATATGAAGGTTGTGGACTACAATACTACCGAAACGACAAAGAGATATTTTGAAAAGCTGAATGAAGAGTATGCAAAGGGAATGGTTGATCCGGAATTTGCAACCCAGACCTATGACGAATATATCGCAAAGCTTTCCACCGGCGCCGTCTTAGGTATGTGTGACCAGTGGTGGGATTTTGCCTACAATGTAAATGATGTATTCAAGCAGCAGGGGCTTGACTTAAAAGGCTGCAATTACGTTCCCCTGGGACTGACCATTGACAAGGGTATGGATCAGATGTGGCATACCTACGGTGATACCTTAAATGCTTCCAACGGTATTGCCATCACCACAAGCTGTAAAGATGTGGACGCTGCTTTCCGTTTCATGAATTCCTGCCTGGATCAGGAAATCCATGACCTGCGTTTCTGGGGTGTGGAAGGAATTGACTATGAAGTGGATGAAAACGGTTTGTATTACAGGACCGAGGAACAGAGAGTAAATGCAGCTGATACCGGTTATCAGGCTTCCCATTTATGCACCTATTCCTATTTCCCGCAATGGCTCGGAACCAGCAAGGATGGAAAGAATGCCATGCAGCCCACCGAGCAGCCGTCTGAATTCCAGAACGGTATGGCAGAGCCATTGATAAAATGCTTCAAAGCATACGGCGCTGACAACTATGTGGACATGGTTGGTTCTGTAGTCAAAGAAACCGGTCCCTGGTTCCCGATGTATTCGTATTCCAATACGCTCACAACCGAAACCCCCGGTGGTGTGGCATGGACAAAGATGGGTGAAGTCAAGCATGAATGGCTGCCGAAGGTAGTTATGGCTTCTGATTTTGCTTCTACATGGGACAATTATATGAAGGTTTATAATGCAACCAATCCACAGGACTTCCTGGCTGAGATGCAGACAGAGCTGGAGAGACGTGCTGCAATGGGACAGTAAGACATTGCGGAGAACAAAAGGGTAAACATGAGTGGGCAGCTATGTGCCGGATGGCCACATGGCTGCCCAAACTTTAAAGAAAAATAGGAGGTTTTGCTATGACAGCGGAGAAAAAGAAAAAAACTCCGGGTCCCAAAATAACCTGGAAAGAAATAAAAAAACAGAAGTTTCTGCTGATTTGCTCTGCTTTTTTTGTAATCTACGGCGTTGTCTTTTACTATCTGCCCTTGGGCGGATGGATTATGGCATTTCAGAACTATAAACCTAAGGATGGATTTTTACATTCTAAATTTGTCGGATTAGATAAATTCAGGTTCCTGTTTCATGATGCCACGTTTATTAAAGTATTGCGAAACACCCTGGGTATGGGTGTACTGAATCTTGTAACAACCTTTATTATGGCAATTCTGTTTGCCATTCTGTTAAACGAAGTGAAAAGTAAGGCGGCAAAGAAGAGTATTCAGACCATTTCCTATCTGCCGCACTTTTTATCCTGGATTATTGTAACCGGTATCCTGCATGATGCTCTTTCCGGAACCGGTATTATCAATGAAATTCTGATGGCATTGAAAATTGTGGATACTCCGGTGAACTTTTTTGCAAAGCCCGGTTATTTCTGGCCCATTGTGGCATTTGCCAATGTATGGAAGGAAACCGGCTGGAATGCCATCATTTACTTAGCAGCGATTACTTCCATTGACCCCTGTCTGTATGAGGCGGCATCCATTGACGGTGCAGGCAGATGGGCAAAGATTAAATACATAACCCTGCCGGGAATAAAACCCACCATTATGATTCTTCTTCTGATGAATGTGGGAAATATCTTAAATGTAGGATTTGAAGTGCAGTATCTTTTAGGAAACGGTCTGATTAAAAGCGTATCAGATACCATTGATATTTACGTGCTCACCTGGGGTATCAGCCAGAATGATTACTCTCTTGGTACGGCAGCCGGTATATTTAAGAGCGCGGTCAGCATAATCCTGATTCTGATTGCCAACGGCGCAGCCAAAAAAATGGGAGAAGAGAGATTGTTCTAAAAGTCCCGTTTCTTAGAAGAAAGCCGGTTTCCGGCAGATTGAGAGGCAGAAAATGAGAAAGAAAAAAACCGCGGCAGATATTATTTTTGTGACCTGCAACACTTTATTTATGCTGGCGTTTGTTATTGTGACCCTGTATCCGGTACTAAATACGCTGGCGCTTTCCTTTAACGACGGTATCGATGCGGTACGGGGAGGTATCCATTTAATACCGAGAAAATTTACCTTGCAGAATTACAGGACGGTTTTCAGCAAACAGAATATGATAACGGGGGCGGTTGTAACCGTGCTGAGAACCATTCTGGGAACAGGATTCGCTCTTGCCAGTAATGCACTGCTTGCATTTATTGTGAGCCGCAAGAACTTTTTGTTCCGCTCCCAGCTTTCCCTGTTCTGGGTTATTACCATGTATGTAAACGGTGGTATGATTCCGGTATTCTTACTTTATAAAAACCTGCACCTGACAGGTACTTTCTGGGTTTATGTGGTTCCCGGTGCGGTCAGCGCCTTCAATATGCTGGTGCTTCGTACCTATATGCAGGGACTGCCGGATTCCCTGGAAGAGTCGGCGCAGCTTGACGGAGCGGGTTATTTTACCATATTTGTGAAGATTATTTCTCCGCTGTGCAAGCCGGTATATGCGACAGTAGCCTTGTTTGTGGCGGTATACCAGTGGAACTCCTGGTTTGATGCCATGCTGTATAACCGTATGAAATCCCAGTATACCACGCTGCAGTATGAATTGATGAAGCTCTTAAATTCCGTTATGCAGCAGAGCGGCAGTGCGGATGGGGCAAAAAACGTAGCGAGTGCCAGTGCGGTAACACCGATTACGGTGAGAGCGGCGGCAACCATTATCACCATGCTGCCCATTGTCTGCCTGTATCCTTTTCTGCAAAGGTACTTTGTAGCAGGACTTACCATCGGCGGTGTAAAAGAATAATTTAAAAGAAATCCGGTATATGGTATAATAGGCACAGTTGTTGAAAGGATACCGGATTTTATGAAAAAAGCTATTCTTATTGCTATTCCCCTGCTGCTTATCGTATACGTGCTTTTCGTGTGCGTACCGTATACCGGGCAGGGAGCGGCAACGGAGGAAACAAAGGAGAACTTCCATATAGAAGAATTTTATAACGATGCGGAGAGTGGAGAGCGGGCAAAAATCCTGTTCACGAATGAAGAGGCGCTAAAAGAAAGGCTGTCTCTCATAGCGAATGCCAGAGAGAGGATTGTGCTTTCCACCTTCGATTTTAAAGCGGATAACAGCGGAAAATGGATGTTATCCGCTCTTTATGATGCCGCGGAAAGAGGCGTGCAGGTGGAGGTTTTAATAGACGGCTTTTCCTTTTTTTCCTTAAAAAGCGGGAAAGAATATTTTAAGGCGCTGGGAAGCCTGCCGAATGCTACCATTAAGATTTATAACCCCGTCAATCTTTTAAGGCCCACCAAGCTGATGGCAAGGCTGCACGATAAATACCTGATTGTGGATGATACGGCTTACATTGTGGGCGGCAGAAATACCTACGATTATTTTTTAGGGGATGAAACCGGTTATAAAAATTACGACTGGGACGTGCTGGTTTACGGGGAGGATGCTTTTCCTTCCTTAAAGGAGCTGCAGGCATATGCCGGAACCATGTGGGAAAATGCGGACTCCAAGGTAAAATGCGAAGAAAAAAATCCCGGCAGCAGAACCTTAAGGGCGGCGGAGGAACTGAAGGCTTTGTATGAAAAAGGGCTTTCCGAGCATCCCGGATGGTTTGTAAAAAGGGACTACCGGGAAGAAACGGAGCCGGTCAATAAAATAACCATCCTCACCAATCCCATACAGGCGGGCATCAAGGAGCCGGTACTTTTCTATGAAATGACGGAGCTCATGGCACAAGCCGGAGAGCCTGTTACCTTTCATACGCCGTATATTATGTGCAACGATTATATGATGGAGAGGCTTAAGGAGATATGTGACAGCACGGAAACCACCATGATGACCAATTCTGTTGCCAACAACGGCAATCCCTTCGGGGCGGTGGATTATCAGGTGCACAGACAGGCACTGCTCGACACGGGACTTGCGATTTTAGAATATGACAAGGGTGTATCCTATCACGGCAAATGTTTCCGCATCGGAGACAGGCTGACTGCCATCGGCTCCTTTAACTGGGACATGCGCAGCGCCTATCTGGATACGGAAATGATGTTAGTGATTGACAGCGAAACGCTGAATGCACAGATGCGGGACTACATGGAAAGCTATGAACAGGATGCCTTTATCGTAAATGCGGACGGAAGTGTGAAAGAACAGGATGGCGTGCTCCCGCAGGCGCTCTCCGGCAAACGGAAATGGCGGGTGATACTCATACGACCGTTTGACTCCCTCTTACGGTTTTTGATGTAAGAGAGAATGAAAACGAAAACACAAAAGGCAGGATGAAAACATGGGAATTTGGGAACTATTTGTACTGGCGGTAGGTTTATCAATGGATGCATTTGCCGTTTCTGTCTGTAAGGGCTTGTCCCTGGGAAAGATTAAGTGGAAGCATATGTGCATTGCGGGCCTCTGGTTCGGCGGCTTTCAGGCGCTGATGCCTCTTGCCGGATATTTTCTGGGAAGTCTTTTTGCCGATATTTTTACAAAGTACGCACACTGGATTGCGTTTGTGCTTTTGGTATTTATCGGCGGCAGCATGATTAAGGAGGCGTTCGGCAAGGAAGAAATCAATGCGTCCATGAATTTTCAGAGCATGCTGCTCTTAGCCATTGCAACCTCCATCGATGCCCTGGCAGTCGGTGTCAGCTTCGCCTTCCTGCAGGTGAAAATCATACCCGCCGTTTCCTTTATCGGTGTCATTACCTTCCTGTTTTCTGCCGTAGGTGTAAAAATCGGCAGCATTTTCGGAGATAAATACCGCTCCAAAGCAGAAATCTGCGGCGGCGTGATTTTAATTTTAATCGGTTTGAAAACCTTATTGGACGGTATAGGAATTTTAGGATAAGTTTATAGTTTCTTAATTGACTAAAGGCGGCAGGAAAAATACAATAAAGTGTATTACGTGAAAAATATGGAAAGGCATGGTTTGGTATGGGCAAGATTGCAAAGTATCTGGCACAGGCATGGCCGGCTACCCTGATCGTATTCCTGCTGCTGGTGGTTCAGGCGTTCTGCGACCTGAGACTGCCACAGTACACGTCGGACATTGTGGATGTGGGCATCGGACAGGGTGGTATCGAGTATGCGGCGCCGGAAAAATTAAGAGAAGAAACTTATGAAGATTTAAGCCTGTTCATGACAGCAGAAGAAAGAAATACGGTTGCGGGAGCTTACAGGCAGGAAGAAGACGGTACTTATGAGCTTGTAAGCGGGGACAAAGAAACCTGCGAAAAGATAGATGAGGCCATGAAACTTCCCATGGTCTTTCTTTCTATGTTAAACAGCGGTCAGTCACCCTATGACCTTGGTCAGATAAAGGACATGGTGGCAGCAGGCATGGTAACGGAGGAGGATCTGCTTGCCATGCGCGAGCAGGCGCTTGCCAAGATGGGCGATCAGAGCGACACCATAGTAAAAGGGCAGGCGGTGCAGTTTGTAAAGTCCGAATATGAGGCAATGGGCATGGATATCGGCAAAGTGCAGACGGATTTCCTGTGGAAGACCGGATTCAAGATGCTGGGGCTTTCGGCGCTGATGCTTCTGGCGGCCATTCTCAACGGTTATTTTGCTTCCGTAACGGCGGCAAAAATCGGTAAGAATTTAAGAGAGAAAATGTTTGCCAGGGTAATTTCCTTCTCCAGTGAGGAGATGGATAAATTCTCCACCGCATCCCTGATTACCCGCTGCACCAATGATATCCAGCAGGTGCAGATGGTAATTGTAGTCTTGCTGCGTATGGTTCTGTATGCGCCGATTATCGGTGTGGGCGGTGTCATCAAGGTTGTGAACACCGGTACCGGCATGGGATGGATTATCGGCGTGGCGGTAGGTACCATTTTGGCACTTGTGCTGATACTGCTTCTGGTGGCGATGCCGAAGTTCAAGATTTTACAGAGTTTAGTGGACAATATCAACCTGATTTCCCGAGAGATACTGACCGGTGTGCCGGTTATCCGTGCTTTCAGCAGGGAGCACTACGAGGAAAAACGATTTGACAAAGCCAATAAGGACCTGATGCAGACCCAGTTGTTTACCGGCAGGGTCATGAACTTCATGATGCCGGTGATGATGCTCATTATGAATGCCATTACCATTATGATTGTATGGTTTGGCGGCAAAAATATCGATGCGGGCACCATGCAGGTAGGTTCCATGCTGGCGTTTATTACTTACACCATGCAGATTGTCATGGCGTTCTTAATGCTGACCATGGTTTCCATTATGCTGCCGAGAGCGGGTGTGGCAGCGGACCGTATTGAAGAAGTGTTAAAGACAGAGCCGAAGATTACGGATAAAAAGGACGTAAAGGACGCAGAACTTACCGGGATAAAAGGAGAGCTTACCTTTGAAAATGTTGCATTCCGTTACCCGGAGGCAAAAGAGGATGCCCTGCACGACATTTCCTTCACGGCAAAGCCGGGAGAAACCACAGCTATTATCGGAAGCACCGGCTGCGGTAAATCCACACTGCTTAATTTAATTCCCCGTTTCTATGATGTGACAGAGGGACGGATTTTGCTGGACGGCGTGGATATCCGGGATATTTCCCAGCACAAGCTGCGCAGCGTATTGGGACTGGTGCCCCAGAAGGCGGTGTTGTTCTCGGGTGACATTGCTTCCAATGTAAAGTTTGCCCATGAGGACATTTCCGATGAAAAGATGAAGAAGGCGGCGGAAATCGCACAGGCAACGGAATTTATCGACAGCAAGCCGGAAAAATACGAAAGTCCTATTTCCCAGGGCGGCACCAATGTGTCCGGCGGTCAGAAACAGAGGCTTTCCATTGCCAGAGCGGTTGCGGCGGAGCCGAAGATTTTCCTGTTTGACGACAGCTTTTCCGCACTGGACTATAAAACGGACGTGACGCTGCGGAAGGCGCTGGCGCAGAATACGGCGGATGCAACCGTGATTATTGTGGCGCAGCGTATCAGTACCATTCTCCACGCCAACCGGATTATCGTGCTGGAAAACGGCACCATAGCCGGTATGGGAACCCATGAAGAGCTGCTCGCAAACTGTCCTGCTTACCGGGAGATTGCGAAATCCCAGCTTTCCGAAAAAGAGCTGCAAGGAGGTGCAGGCGCATGAGTGAACAGCAGAAAAACAGAGGACCCCGCAGACACGGACCCATGGGCGGCGGCCCCGGAGGCATGATGCCGGGAGAAAAAGCAAAGGACTTTAAGGGTACCTTTGTGAAACTCTTAAAATATATGGGCAACTACAAATATGCCGTGCTGGTGGTGATGCTTTTTGCCGTCGGAGGAACGGTCTTCAATATTTTAGGACCCAAGGTATTAAGCAAGGCGACCACGGAGCTGTTTAACGGTCTGATGGCGAGGATTGCGGGTACCGGCGGTATTGACTTTGAAAAAATAGGCAGAATACTGCTACTGTTACTGGGACTCTACGTGTTAAGCGCCCTGCTTTCCTTTGTGCAGGGTTACCTGATGACGGGAATTGCCCAGAAATTAAGCTATCGTTTCCGAAAGGAAATTTCCGAGAAAATCAACCGTATGCCCATGGCATATTTCGAGTCCCGTACTGTGGGCGAAATTCTTTCCCGTATTACCAACGATGTGGATACCATGGGACAGAACTTAAGCCAGAGCATTACGACACTGATTACGTCCCTGACCACCATCATCGGTGTGCTGGTGATGATGCTTTCCATCAGCCCCCTGATGACCCTGATTGCGCTGGCGATTTTACCCATATCCGGCGGTCTGATAGGTCTGGTCATCAGGTTCTCCCAGAAGCACTTTGTGGCGCAGCAGAATTATCTTGGTAAAATCAACGGACAGATTGAGGAGACCTTCTCCGGGCAGAATATTATCAAAGCATTTAATAAGGAAGAAGATACTCTGAGAGACTTTAAGGAAACTAATGAAGTTCTGTATGTTTCTGCCTGGAAGTCCCAGTTTTTATCCGGACTCATGCAGCCCGTTATGACCTTTGTTGGCAACTTAGGCTATGTGGCGGTGGCTATAAGCGGCAGTATTTTAGCCATTCAGGGTGTGATTGATGTGGGTGAAATCCAGGCATTCATCCAGTATGTGAAGAACTTTACCCAGCCCATTACCCAGCTCGCCCAGGTGTCCAATCTGTTCCAGTCCACGGCGGCTGCGGCAGAAAGAGTCTTTGAATTCTTAGAGGAAGAGGAAGAAGACGTAACGGTGGAAAATCCTGTAAAGCTGTCCCATGTGGACGGTGCGGTTTCCTTTGACCATGTAGGCTTCGGCTATACACCGGACAAAATTGTTATAAAGGATTTCTCCTGTCAGGTGAAGCCCGGACAGACCATTGCGATTGTAGGACCTACAGGTGCCGGCAAGACCACCATGGTAAAACTGCTGATGCGTTTCTATGATGTAAATAAGGGCGCCATTAAGGTGGACGGGCATAATGTAAAGGAATTCAACCGCAGCGACCTTCGGGAAAACTTCGGCATGGTATTGCAGGACACCTGGCTGTTTAAGGGTACGATTATGGAAAATATCCGGTACGGCAAGCTGGATGCTACGGATGAGGAGGTCATAGCGGCAGCCAAGGCAGCCCATGCCCACCATTTCATCCAGACACTGCCGGGCGGCTACCGGATGGAGCTGAATGAGGACGCCAGCAATGTGTCCCAGGGACAGAAGCAGCTTCTTACCATTGCCAGAGCCATTTTAGCGGACAATCCCATCATGATTTTAGATGAAGCCACCAGCTCCGTGGATACCCGCACGGAGGGCAGAATTCAGAAGGCGATGAACAACCTGATGAAGGGAAGGACCAGCTTTGTTATTGCACACAGACTTTCCACAATCAAGGAGGCGGATTTGATTCTGGTAATGAAGGACGGAGACATTGTGGAGCAGGGTACCCACGAAGAACTGCTCCGTAAGAATGGCTTCTACGCAACCCTTTACAACTCGCAGTTTGAGGAAGCCACTGCCTGATAAAAATATTCCTTTTTTGTACATTCTATGTTATAATGAGCCACAGAGAAGCGAGAATGTGATGGAGGCAGTGCATGGGGGCGGAACTCGTAAGAACTTTTGACATATATCAGGTTATCAGCCGCGCTATGGGTGCCATGAATGCACGGCTCTTGAATCATGGTGAGATTGTCGGTTACATTTTTTACAATATGCTGAAGGTGGAAGGCAAGTATAGCGATACTGAGCTGGCGGAATGGGCGTTAATCGGTATGTTGCACGATGTGGGCGCCATCAAGACCAACATGAACAATGCCAGTCTGGCGACCATCGAAACAACCAACGTGTGGGCGCATTCCATTTACGGATATCTGTTTCTGCGTTATCTGTCTCCGGTAGGGGATAAGGCGGAGGTGGTGCTTTACCACCACCTTCCGTACAAGCTGCATGAACAGATAAACAGCCGTTACATAAGGGAAGCACAGTATCTGACCATTGCGGATAAGATGGATTTGTTTGCCCGGGCAGAAGGGCACAACATGCCGAGGGATTATTTTTCCACCCAAGGGGATATAGATTTTGCCCAGAAAGCGTTAGAGCGTTTTTATGTTGCCCAGAAGCGGTTCCATGTACTGGACAAACTGAAAACCGGCGAATACAAACAGGAAATGAGCGCACTGTTTAAGAGTGCTGCCTTCACTGAACAACAGAAGAAGGGCTTTCTGGAAATGCTGGTGTATTCCATTGATTTCAGGAGCCAGCAGACGGTTATCCATACCATGTCAACCAAAGCGTTTTCACTGGAAATCGGCAAGCTCATGAATGTGGGCACCAGGGATTTGGAAATTCTGTATTACGGCTCTCTTTTACATGACATCGGCAAAATCGTCATTCCGCTTTCCATACTGGAAGCACCGAGACGGCTGACCGATGAAGAAATGCGCATTATGAAGGCTCATGTGGTTATCACCGGCAAGATTCTGGAAGGCATCATGGATGAGCGGATTGTGAATGTGGCATACAGACATCATGAGAAGCTGGATGGCACCGGTTACCCACAGGGATTGCGGGCAGAGGATTTGAGTCAGCTTGAAAGAATTGTTGCGGTGGGAGATATTTTAAGTGCCCTTTACAGCAAGAGAAGCTACAAGGACTCCTTTCCGCCGGAAAAAATAAAAGGGATTTTAAAAGACGATGCCGACAACGGCAAGATAAGCAAAGAGATAGTGGACGTGGTGTTGAAAAAATTTGACGACATCATCAGCCGCTACGAGAAACAGCGTAACCTGACCATGGAACGCTACATGGAAATTACCGCCCGGTACGACAGCATCTACGAGAAATTTAAGGCGTTCGACGCATAACATCTCTACTATAATAGAAACACTTCCGGTGGTACTCCTGCCTGCGACAGGCATTTATAACCGGTAAGCTTTCCGCCTGCGTAATGGCAGGCACAACCTACAAACAAAACAGCCTGAGCTTATTCTTTACAGACTCTCAGTCATCGTCGGTACTTAGGTGCTGTATTTTAGCACCTTATGTACCGCTACGGTGACTGCGAAGCGAGAGCGTGTCTGTAACGAATAACTCAGGCATTTTTTATTTAGTACCTGTCACAACCACGGCGCGATATCCACGGTAAGTTATGCCTGCCAGCGGCCGGAAGCACCGCAGGGAAGCACAAGCCCGGTGCCGCTTACCGGCAGTCCGATTTCCTCTGCTGCAACCGTTCCGCCGAACTGCTTCTTTACGGTAAGATTTAACATATAGGACAGTACCGCAGGCTGCAGCCCGGTGGTGTAGGAGTTGATGAGGAAGAACAGGGGCTTGTCCGACAGAAGCTTTGCAGTCAGTTCCACAAAGGGGAAGATGTTTTCCTCGATTTTCCAGATTTCACCCTTCGGACCCCTGCCGTAGGAGGGCGGATCCATGATAATGCCGTCGTAATGGTTGCCGCGGCGGATTTCCCGTTCCACAAACTTGGTGCAGTCATCCACCAGCCAGCGGATGGAGGCATCGGCAAGGCCGCTGGCTGCGGCATTTTCCTTTGCCCAGGAAACCATGCCCTTGGAGGCATCCACATGGGTGACCTGTGCGCCGGCTTTAGCGGCGGACACAGTGGCGCCTCCGGTGTAGGCAAACAGGTTCAGTACCTTTACGGGGCGACCTGCATGGGCAATCAGATTGGAAAACCAGTCCCAGTTGACAGCCTGTTCCGGGAACAGACCGGTATGCTTGAAGCTGAAGGGTTTTAAGTGGAAGGTGAGATCCTTATAGGAAATGCTCCATTCGTCCGGGAGATTTATGAACTCCCATTCGCCGCCGCCCTTGCTGCTCCTGTGGTAATGACCGTTTTTCTTTTTCCAGCCCGGATGCTCATGCGGTGTGTTCCAGATGACCTGGGGGTCTGGACGTACCAACAGGTATTTTCCCCACCGTTCCAGCTTTTCACCGCCGGAGGTATCCAGCACTTCGTAATCTTTCCAGTTATTTGCAATCCACATGGTAATAAACAAACCTTTCTTTAAATAATTACTTCTATTATATATATTCTTCTCTTATACTACACAGAATTTCCATTCTTTGCAAGAAAAGACTTGTATTTTGCGTTAAGACACTGTAAAATTCATAAATATGTGAAAGATATGTATATTTATACGCAAAGGAGAAAACTTATGAAGGGTGATATGGTAGAACTTGCGGCCTTTATCTGCTACCTGGTAGTAGTGCTGGCTATGGGAGTTTATTTCTTTCTAAAAGGAAAGAAGACTGAATCGGGAGATAAGGATTATTTCTTAGGCGGCAGAAATATGAACGGACTGGTGGCAGCCCTTTCCGCCGGAGCCTCCGATATGAGTGCATGGGTGCTCATGGGACTTCCCGGTTCCATTTATTTATACGGTATGGGTCAGGTATGGATTTCTGTTGGACTTTTAATCGGTACCGTTTGTGCGTGGACCTTTGTGGCGCCGAGGCTTCGCCGGTATTCCATTAAGGCAAACGACTCCATTACCATTCCACAGTTTCTGGTAAACCGTTTCCAGTCCAAAAATCCGGCGCTGCAGATTATCTGTGCCATTATCTTTATTATTGCCTACTGCATCTATGCGGCATCCAGTATTGTGGCATGCGGTTCCCTGTTTGTTACCGTGTTCGGTGTGGTGGAATTCAATCTGTTCGGTCTGCATGTTGTGATGAATGAACTGTTCTACATGATTTTAGCAACCTGCGTTATTTTATTCTATACGTTCTTAGGGGGGTTCAATGCCGTATGCTGGACGGACTTTTTCCAGGGCATGCTGATGCTCTTAGCCCTGCTTACAGCTCCTATCGTGGCGCTGTTTGCCATGCGTGGTGCGGACTTTACACCGCTTGCTCCGGTTGTTACGGGCGAACATTACTACAGCCTCTTATCTACCGGTAAATGGGACTGGGGCAGTATTTCCGATATTGTAAGTGGTTTCGGCTGGGGACTCGGGTATCTGGGTATGCCGCACATCCTTGTGCGTTACATGTCCATCCGTTCCGAAAAGGAAATGAAAAAATCCTGTATTGTGGGTAGCACCTGGACAGCCCTTATTTTAATTATGGCTTCCGCAGTGGCGCTGGTAGGACATGAATACCTGGGTACATACCTGGATGACGGCAGCAAGAGCCTTATCTTTGTATATATGGTAAGAAGCCTGTTCCCGGCATTGCTCTCCGGTGTTCTGCTTTCCGCAATTTTAGCGGCCTCCATGAGTACGGCGGACTCCCAGCTTTTAGCATCCTCCTCCGCATTTGCGTCAGATGTATACAAGCCCGTATTCCGCAAGAATGCTTCCAATAAGGAAATGCTCTGGGCGGGCAGAATAATCGTAGCCGTTATCTCCGTTGTGGCTCTGGTTATTGCGTTAAGTCCGAACTGTAAGGGCATCATGGCGCTGGTGGAATGTGCGTGGGCGGCATTCGGCTCCGCATTCGGCCCCACCATCGTGCTTGCGCTATATTGGAAGAGATTTACCTATAAGGGTGCGGTTGCCGGTATTGTGGGCGGCTTTGTGACAGATGCGCTCTGGTATGCGTTCCTGTCGGAAAGCACCGGCCTTTACGAAATCATTCCCGGCTTTGCTGTAGGACTTGCGGCAGCGGTTATCGTATCCCTGCTTGACAGGAAACCTTCCAAAGAAGTGGAAGAAATGTTTGAAGCAGCCCAGGAAAAAACAGAATAATGAAGAAATCGGTCCTTTTTCAAAAAAGTACAATTTAAATACAATTTTTTTGAAAAAGGACTTGCTTTTTTTAGAGGAGTAATGTAAAATACTCCTTGCTGTGGCATGATAGCGATGAAGCGTGAGGTTGCTGCTGATGGGTGATGCCGGATAGCAGGTTTTCCGTGGAGCGAATGTCAAGTTAGGAAACTGACGACAAGTCACTGTACAGACAATCAGGTCTGCCGATAGGCAGAAACAACCGTGAGAAACGAAGCAGTTCAAATACATTGTGTTTGACTGTAGGACACACACGGGAGAGTGTACAGTCACCGCTTGTCGTACTTCAATTAAAAGTGCGAAAAGGAGGCGACTTTTTTTATGGCAACGAGTCAAGTAATGAGAATTACACTGAAAGCGTACGATCATCAGTTAGTAGATGCATCTGCCAAAAAAATCATCGAAACAGTCAAGAAGAATGGAGCTCAGGTAAGCGGACCGGTACCCCTTCCTACTAAAAAGGAAGTAGTTACTATTCTCCGTGCAGTTCACAAGTACAAAGATTCCCGTGAACAGTTCGAGCAGAGAACCCATAAGAGACTTATCGATATCATTACACCGACACAGAAGACAGTTGATGCATTGCAGAGACTGGAAATGCCTGCAGGTGTTTACATTGATATTAAGATGAAGAACAAGTAATTCAACATCTTAAGAAACATAATATCCCCTACTAGTATGGACGCGAGGTATTGGACATCGAATACGGTATGCGCCCCGCTGTAGAATAAACAGGAGGAAAACATGAAGAAAGCAATTTTAGCAACAAAAGTCGGAATGACTCAAATCTTCAACGAAGACGGTGTTCTTGTTCCCGTAACCGTTCTTCAGGCAGGACCTTGTGTAGTAACCCAGGTTAAAACAGTTGAAAACGACGGTTACAGCGCAGTACAGGTTGGCTTCGTAGACAAGAAAGACAAGATCATCAACAAAGATGCAAGCGGAAAGAAAGAAATCGTTCACGCACACGGCGTAAACAAGGCTATGCAGGGACATTTCAAGAAAGCCGGCACGACATCCAAGAGATATGTAAGAGAATTCAAATTTGAAAATGCAGAAGAATATGCTCTCGGTGCAGAGATTAAAGCTGATATCTTCGCAGCAGGCGACAAGATTGATGCTTCCGCAATTTCCAAAGGTAAAGGTTTCCAGGGTGCGATCAAGAGATTTGGTCAGCACAGAGGACCTATGAAGCATGGTTCCAAATTCCATCGTCATCAGGGTTCCAATGGTGCCTGCTCCTCACCCAGCCGTGTATTCAAGGGAAAAGGAATGCCCGGACATATGGGTTGCGTAAAAGTAACCGTTCAGAACCTCGAAGTAGTAAGAGTGGATGCTGACAAGAACTTACTTTTAGTAAAGGGCGCAGTACCCGGTCCCAAGAAAGCATTAGTGACCATTAAAGAAACCGTAAAGGCAGAAAGCTAATCGCTTGCGGCTTGAAGATGAAAGGAGGACTTAGACAGAAATGGCAAACGTATCTGTTTATAACATGGAAGGCAAAGAAGTCGGAACAATCGACTTAAACGATGCTATTTTCGGCGTAGAAGTGAACGAACATCTGGTACACATGGCAGTTGTTCAGCAGCTTGCAAATAATCGTCAGGGTACACAGAAAGCAAAGACACGTTCTGAAGTATCCGGTGGCGGAAGAAAACCTTGGAGACAGAAAGGAACCGGTCATGCAAGACAGGGTTCAACAAGATCTCCTCAGTGGGCAGGCGGCGGTGTTGTATTCGCTCCCGTTCCCAGAGATTACTCTTTCAAATTAAACAAGAAAGAGAAGAGAGCAGCTCTTAAGTCTGCACTGACCAGCAAGGTTCAGGACAAGAAGCTTATCGTGGTTGATGAACTTAAGTTTGACGAAATCAAGACCAAGAGCTTTGCAAACGTTATGAAGAACCTGAACGTAACAAAGGGACTTGTTGTTTTAGCTGAGAACGACGCAAACGTAGTTCTTTCCGCAAAGAACATCCCCACTGTTCAGACCACTTTAACCAACACCTTAAACGTTTATGACGTGATGAAGGCAGGCACTGTTGTTCTTACCAAGGACGCTGTTGCAAAGATGGAGGAGGTATACGCATAATGGCAGACATTAAATACTATGACGTTATCCTCAAACCGGTTATTACCGAAAAGAGTATGGCCGGTATGGGCGAAAAGAAATATACTTTCCTGGTTCATCCGGATGCAAACAAGACACAGATTAAAGAAGCTGTGGAAAAAATGTTCGATGGCGCTAAAGTAGAGAGAGTTAACACCTTGAACTACGACGGAAAGAATAAGAGACGCGGCATGACCACCGGCAAGACTGCTAAGACTAAGAAAGCAGTTGTATGGCTTACCGCTGACAGCAAAGATATCGAAATCTTCGCTGGCTTATAAGATTTTTAAGTATGCGGCTTAGGGGCTGCGCAAAATAATTGAGCAAAGGAGATACAACAATGGGAATTAAGACATACAACCCATATACACCTTCGAGAAGAAATATGACCGGTTCTGATTTTTCCGAGATTACCAAGACTACTCCTGAAAAATCACTGTGCGTATCTTTAGACAAGAGCGCTGGTCGTAACAATCAGGGTAAGATTACCGTCAGACATCGCGGCGGCGGATCCAGAAGAAAATACAGAATCATTGATTTCAAGAGATATAAGGATGGCATTCCTGCAACTGTAATCGGTATCGAATACGACCCGAACAGAACTGCAAACATCGCTCTTATCTGCTATGAAGACGGCGAGAAGGCTTACATTCTTGCACCCGAAGGCCTGACAGACGGCATGAAGGTTATGAACGGTGAGCACGCAGAAGTAAGAACAGGTAACTGCCTGCCTTTGGCTCAGATCCCTGTAGGTACTCAGGTACACAACGTAGAATTATATCCCGGCAAGGGCGGCCAGTTAGTTCGTTCCGCTGGTAACAGCGCACAGCTGATGGCTAAGGAAGGCAAATACGCTACCTTAAGACTTCCCTCCGGTGAAATGAGAATGGTTCCTCTCAACTGCAGAGCAACCGTTGGTATTGTAGGCAATGTAGACCACAGCCTTGTAAACTTAGGTAAAGCAGGACGTAAGCGTCACATGGGTATCCGTCCTACCGTTCGCGGTTCCGTTATGAACCCTAACGACCATCCTCACGGTGGTGGTGAAGGCAAGACCGGTATCGGACGTCCGGGTCCCTGCACTCCTTGGGGCAAACCTGCACTCGGCTTAAAGACACGTAAGAAGAAAAACAAGTCCAATAAGCTGATTGTAAGAAGAAGAGACGGCAAGGCCATCAAATAATTAAGGAGGAGAGACAATGGCTAGATCACTGAAAAAAGGACCTTTCGCAGACAAGAGCCTGTTAAAAAAGGTTGACGCATTAAATGCATCAGGACAGAAGCAGGTTATCAAGACCTGGTCCCGTCGTTCTACAATTTTCCCTTCTTTTGTGGGACATACAATTG
>OIXH01000354.1_pt1 | contig 57414 bp, 36 predicted proteins | sample 1587741 | NCBI WGS metagenome assembly OIXH01 (sample SAMEA3888916, study PRJEB22519) | human gut metagenome | biome: human gut; feature: human-associated habitat; material: faeces | place: Denmark | collected 2011 | reverse complement strand
TGGTCAGCCAGACATATAAAAAGCTGGAAATCGTAGTGGTGAATGATGGCTCAACAGATAATTCTGCTCTCAAATGCAGGTTATGTGAAATCTCCGTATCAAAACCAAACACGCTGATAGAGGCGCTTAGTGTTCCGTCCGTCGCCGATCCGGAATTATAAACGGGATTACCGAGACAAAACTCCTGCGCCACAGTCTTTTCTGAAATCTGTCCCGAAGCGAGAAACACAGATTCTGCAATACCATCCAATTTACAAGTGGCATTACGTATATTGTTCATTCCTTTAATACGGATTTTAACTGTTATCTTTTGAGTCAGTTTTTGGGGAAGGAAACAGAGCTGGCAACCATTTTTACTACCGTCAATCTTTTTGCCCCCCCAGTTAGTCATGCCCGATGAATAGTTTCCCGACATGCCCGGAGTCACTTCAAAACTTTCCATACAATCGGCTGCAAGTTCGTCGGGACTATCCATAATGATTATCTCCGTGGAAGGGACATCCTTTGTCACCACATTTGTGGCATGTGCCTCCAACGTCCGGTAGGCATCTTCTCCCCTAAAGCCCAGGTTACCAAAATCGTCAAATGAACGGTTAAAGAGAACAACGTCATAACGTCCTTCTTTCAGATACACAGTCTTATACGTTCGGTCGCCCATCAGTACCATAAGGGGACTACTGCCGTCTGTAGGATAGAATACAGTGGTGGCACCATAATCCTGTTCCTTCTCATTCAATCCCGACCGACTCCAATCGGCACTGATCATGATTTCAGTTTCAAGGGAGTAAACCTGCTCACGGTGACTACAAGCGACCAACATGAAGAAGGTGAAGTTGTAAAACACCCACAATAGCAGCATGTTTCCCGATGCAAAAAGCAAGTGTTTTATTTTTATAAGTATCATTATAATTTGCTTTGTCAAGCCGTTACTTACCAAGTAACGGATAGTCTTCTCTATCCGCAATAAAAAAGCTGTTTTGGGAGTCATATAATGATGTAAAGAAATATATTCCGTTTTTGAGGCATCAGAAATGGAGGAGCACTTTGTGTGTTTTTCAGAATACACACCGGAACAATATGTATTTTTTCGTGTGTTGTGTCGGTAAACAAATAAAATGATAAGATTTTTATAGAAAACTAAACTATTATTTGGATTTATGAGGAAGAATTCCAATCTTTGTGAATCAAACTATCCGTTACTTGGTAAGTAACACTTCCCTTACCAGAGCCATTGTCAGACGGCATTTTTCATGCAACTTTCTTTTCATTGTATCCTGCGACCGAGATTATCAGTTCTTCATTGGCCGCATCCACCTTTTCATTCTCAAAAGGTTTCAGGTATGTTTCCGTCACCTTGATAGAGAAATGGCCCAATGCCTTGCTGATGATGCCGATACTCATTCCTGCATGAAAAGCCAACGTAGCCCATGTATGGCGCGCCACATATGAGCTGAGCTTCACACCTGGCAGCAACAGAGACGCTATTTTTTCCAGTTTCAGATTGAAGCCACGAAGAGCCCGAAGATAATCCATATACAGTTCTTTATCCTTTTTCACCTTCCCGGCCCGTTTCTTCTTGCTCTCTTGTCTGTGTAGAATCGGAAAGAGATAGATGGAATCCGGATTCTTGCTTTTAAACTCTTTCATCAGTTCCATCGCTTCTTTGGGAATACGCACCGTCATCTGCCGTCCTGTTTTGTGGCGGCTATATACAATGCGGTTCCCTTTCACATCTTGTTTACGCAAATAAGCGAGGTCAATGAACGGCATTCCTCGGAATAGGAACATCAATAAAAAATAAGCCAGCACACACCGCAGATCCGAAGGCAATTTTCTTAAGTCTGTACACAGCAACGTATTCATCTGTTCCAGTTCCAACGCCCGTTTAGTCTGTGATTCCACTTTTGTGTACACGTCATCAAACAATTTCGGGTTATAGGGCAGCACCTTTTCGCCGACCATCCGGTGATATACCGCCTTCAAGTTCCGCATATAGGTGGAAATGGTATTCAAGCTCAACCCTTTAGGCTCTCTTTTCCGCTTCCTCATTCCTTCCCGTCTCATCCATTCTTCATACTCCTTCAACCTGCCTGGCGTAAAGACCTCATCCACCGGCATCGGCATTCCTGCCCCACCGTAAAACTCCGCGATAGATTTCAACGCATACGTATAGGTATGTGCCGCCGAGCGCTTCTTATCCGCTTCCAACTGCTCAATCACCGTCTGCATATAAGATGCCAAATCCGGCATCTTCATGGGGCTCCCCATTTCTACATTCTTTTCTTTTTTACTCATAATAAATCTGATTTTCAAATCCGCACCCTACGCATATCCTAAAAAGGCCACGTTGATGGGAAAAATTTATGAGTACAAAGTAAATTATATAAGAAAATTATAAAGAATATATAAGGATAAATAAATTTGTTCACTAAAACAAACCGGTTCAAAGGAGGTTCTGCAAGATTAGAGTTCACCGAACAAAGCCATCACATCCACCTCGCCCCAATACAGATGCGTATAACTGGCTATCAGGTTCTTATAGCGAAAGACGGGAGTGGTTACCTTCCCTCCTTTGGCATTGTAGACCTGCGCTATCGAAAGAGGAAGACTGCACGCACCACCTTCTTTTCCATCGGTTTCGGGCACGGCAAACTGCGTATAATGGAATTCGTGTCCTTTAAGCCGCCATCCGTTATAGTCGAACCGGCGGTATCCCAATGTCAATTTCCTGCGTTTACGCTCGTTCGTAATGCTGAAAGGCAATACTCCTACCATCTCATTTCCAATATTGCCTACACAGCTCCCGGCGCTTCCCCCGTCCGTATCCCCATCAGAAAGAACGGACTGCGAAAGATATATCATCCCCCCGCATTCTGCCAGCGTCCTGCCACCGGCCTCTATATAGCTGCGGATAGACTCCCTGGCAAGCCTTGCCCCGGCAAGTTCCTCCAGACGGTTCTCGGGATAGCCGCCGGGCAGATAGAGCAAATCCGTCTCTTGCGGAATAGGCCGGTCATGCTCCGGATTGAAGAAAGTGACCGTGCCCATACGGCGCAGAATATCCAGATGCTCCGCATAGAGGAAGGAAAAGGACTCTTCGTTGCGCGCTACCGAGACATGCAGCTTCCCCGGCTCTGATAGTACCGGCTTCTCCTTCACTGCCGCCGCAGGCAATGGAAGCCCGGTTGTCGAGAGCAGCAGTTCCCAGTCCACATGTTCCTCCAGCAAGCCTGCCAGCATATCCAGTCCCTCCGTCTCCTTAGAACGGCTGAAATCCAGCCCCAGATGGCGCGACTCCTGCTCCAGTTCCTTCTGCTTGGGCAGATAGCCCAGACAAGTCACGTTCAAGTCTTCACAGACCTCCTGCAGCATCCGGTAGTGGCGGAGCGAGCCGACACGATTGAAGATAACCCCCGCAATACGTATATCCGGACGGAAATTGATGAACCCCGACAACAAAGGAGCCATGGAATAGGCAGCCGACTTGGCATCGGCCACCAGCACCACAGGAATACCCAAGAGCCGTGCCACTTCTGCCGACGAGCCCCGGTCGCGGTCGTACCCGTCGTACATCCCCATCATCCCCTCGACCACAGCAACATCCGCATCCGCCGAATAGCGTGCATACAGACTGCTTACGTGCTCCTGAGATGCCATGAAAGTATCCAGATTGACGGAAGGACGGCCGCATACCGCCTCGTGATACTTAGTATCTATATAATCGGGACCGCACTTGAAAGGCTGCACCTTCAGACCTTTCTTCATAAACAATGCCATCAGTCCACGACTGACGGTGGTCTTTCCACTGCCCGATGTAGGGGCGGCTATGAGAAACTGAGGGATGGAACGCATAATTAATGTGCTAATGATTTAATGTACCAATGTGCTAATCGGCTGCGCTATACTTGCGCTACTTCCCCATGCCGCAGGTCATTGGCACATTGGCATATTGGCACATTAGCACATTTTCAACGTGCAAAGATAAGCATATCTCCGACAAAAGTTTTATCTTAGCTGCCAAAATAAAACATACCACCATGATAACCGAAGAACTTAAGAAACTCTACATCGCACATACCGGACACGAACCGGAACAGATTGACGAACTCCCCTCCTCCGGCTCCAACCGCCGCTACTTCCGCCTCACCGGAAACCCTACACTTATCGGCGTCAGCGGAGAGTCTGTGGAGGAGAACCGCGCCTTCCTCTACATGGCAGAACATTTCCGCCAGAAAGGACTGCCCGTACCGCAAGTGTTCATCCGCTCCGAAGATGATATCTATTATCTGCAAGAAGACCTGGGCGACTCGCTCCTATTCAATGCCATCGAGAAAGGCCGCAAGACCAGCGTATTCGGCGAGGATGAGAAGCAGTTACTGCGCAAGACCATCCGTCTGCTGCCCGCCGTGCAGTTTGCCGGAGCCGACGGCATGGACTTCTCCTACTGCTACCCGCAGGCAGAGTTCAACAGCCGCAGCATTCTGTGGGACCTGAACTACTTTAAATACTGCTTCCTCAAGGCTACGGGGATGGACTTTCAGGAAGACCGGCTGGAGGACGACTTCCAGAAGATGGCAGACGTGTTGCTCCGTAGCAGCTCCGCCACCTTCATGTACCGCGACTTCCAGAGCCGTAACGTTATGATAAAGGACGGCGAGCCGTGGCTCATCGACTTCCAGGGCGGACGCAAAGGTCCGGTTTACTACGACGTAGCCTCCTTCTTGTGGCAAGCCAAAGCAAACTATCCCGACAGCCTGCGCCAAGAGTTGCTGAAGGAATACATCGACGCCCTGCGCAAGTACCAGCCCGTGGACGAGGCTTATTTCTATGCCCAGCTTCGCCACTTCGTATTGTTCCGCACCATGCAGGTGCTGGGTGCCTATGGTTTCCGCGGTTACTTCGAGAAGAAGCCCCACTTCATACAAAGTGTCCCCTTCGCCATCGAGAACCTGCGCCAGCTGCTCCAAGAGCCTTATCCCGAATATCCCTACCTCTGCCGGATTCTGCGCGAACTTACCGAGCTGAAACAGTTTACAGACGACCTGCAAAAGCGCCGCCTCGTGGTGAAAGTCACCAGCTTTGCCTACAAAAAAGGTATCCCCGAAGATTCCACGGGCAACGGAGGAGGTTTCGTCTTTGACTGCCGCGCTGTGAACAACCCCGGCAAGTACGAGCGTTACAAACCCTTCACGGGACTGGACGAACCCGTTATCCGCTTCCTGGAAGACGACGGCGAGATAGCCGTATTCCTGGAGCATGCCTACGCCCTTGTCGACGCTTCCGTGAAGCGCTACATGGAACGCGGCTTCACCAATCTGTCTGTCTGCTTCGGCTGCACCGGCGGACAGCACCGCTCCGTGTACTCAGCACAACACCTGGCGGAACATCTGCACAAGAAGTTCGGCGTGCAAGTGAACCTGATACATAGAGAACAGAATATTGAACAGACGTTTAAGGCCAAAGTTTAATGTGCTAATGTGAGAATATGCCAATATGAAAGCCATGATTTTCGCCGCCGGCCTGGGCACCCGGTTGCGCCCCTTGACGGACCACATGCCCAAGGCCCTCGTTCCCGTAGCAGGAAAGCCCATGCTGGAACGGGTGATACTGCGGTTGAAGGAAGCAGGATTCAACGAGATAACGGTCAATATCCACCACTTCGGGGAGCAGATTATCGACTTCCTCCGTACCCACGACAACTTCGGCACGGAGATTCACATCAGCGACGAACGCGGCATGCTGCTCGACACCGGAGGAGGCATCAAAAAGGCACGCCCCTTTCTGGACGGACAAGAACCTTTTCTGGTGCACAACGCGGATATTCTGACGGACATTGACCTTGCAGGTCTCTACCGCCACCATCTGGAGAGCGATGCGGAGTCTACCCTGCTTGTGAGCGAGCGCAAGACTTCCCGCTATCTCCTTTTTGACGACGACTACCACCTGCACGGCTGGATAAACAAGTCCACCGGAGAGGTGAAACCGGCAGGCTTCGACTACCGGGAAACGAAGTACCGGGAACTCGCCTTCGGAGGAATCCATGTCATCTCCCCCTCCCTCTTCCGCCTGATGGATGATGAGCAATGGGACGGCAAGTTCTCCATCATTCCTTTCTACTCGTCCGCCTGCACAAAGGTGCACATACAAGGCTATCCGCTGCAAGGATTCCGCTGGTTCGACATCGGCAAACCGGAGACACTGGCACAAGCGGAGGAATACTACAAACAAAAATAACAAGTAATGTAAAGCAGCCTAACATTACTTGTTAGCTCTCTTTACATTACTTGTTATCAAATCAACCTATGTACCATAGATTATCTATGGTGAAACTATGCCAGTGCCAGTATCAGCAACTGAGCCGTCAGCACCCGCAGGAACATAGCCAGCGGATAGACTGTGGCGTATCCCACCGCAGGGGCATCGCAGGATGTCAAGTCCGAGGAATAGGCCAATGCAGGTGGATTGGTGTTAGCTCCGGACAGCACACCTATCAGCGTATAGTAGTTCAGCTTCCAGAAATAGCGCCCCATGAATCCTGTCACCAGCAACGGAACGACCGTGATGATGGCCCCATAGCCAATCCACACATAGCCGCCTTCGTAGATAATGGTATCGATGAATCCCTTTCCTGCACCCAACCCCACGCAGGCCAGGAACAAGGCGATACCGATTTCGCGTATCATCAGATTGGCACTCATCGTCGTGTAGGTTATCAGCTTATATTGAGGCCCGAAACGGCTGATGAGGATGGAAACCACCAACGGTCCACCGGCCAGTCCCAGTTTCACGGGTTGGGGAATGCCGGGGAACATGAACGGCAGACTGCCCAAGATACATCCCAGGGCAATACCCAGGAAGATAGGAATCAAGTTGGGATGGTTGAGACGCTTCAGCGAGTTACCCAGCACCTTCTCCGCATGACTCACGGCAAGCTCACTGCCTACAATCGTCACACGGTCTCCCATCTGCAACTGCAAGTGGGGAGTTGCCACCAGATCCACGCCCGAACGGTTGATACGGGTGATGCAGGCACCGAAGTTGTTACGTATCTTGAGCTGAGACAGAGACTTGCCGTTCAGTTCCGGCTTGGTGATGAGGATGCGGCGTGAAATCAAGTTCTTGTCCTCCCGTTCCCACTCCACCGAAATTTTTCTTCCGAAGAAGGCAACAATGGCCTCCACATCTTTCGGGTTGGCAATGAACAGAATTTCATCCTGCATGTGCAGCACCGTATCGGCATTCGCCAGTTCTGTTTCCTGACTGCCGGTGTGCCGGATGCGGGAGATGACAAACGCACGGTTCAACAATGGTTTCACATCTCTGATCCGCTTGCCGTCTATTGCCTCATTGCGTATCTCTACCGATATGGGACGCACGGTCAGCTCCTGCAGATGACCCAGCCCGTGCTCGGCATCCTCCTCTTCTTTTTGGGTATTAATCCGCATGAAAATCTTCAAGGCTAGCAGCGCCAGGATGCAGCCCACCACACCCAGCGGATAGGCAACGGCATATCCGAGTGCGATTTCCGGAGCATCCACCCCGTTGAGGTCACTGTTTGCCTGCTGGGCAGCACCCAGACCGGGGGTATTGGTCACGGCTCCGGACAAGATACCCACCATCGTAGTAATGGGGATTCCGGTGGCAAAGTGCAACACAATGGTGATAAGCACGCTGAGAAAGACGGAAAGCATTGCTACCATGTTCAGCGTAAGTCCGCCCTTCTTGAAAGCGGAGAAGAATCCCGGTCCCACTTGCAGACCGATGGAATAGACAAACAGTATCAAGCCAAACTCCTTCAGGAAGTGCAGCAGATGTTCGTCGAGGTTCATGTCGAAATGTCCGAAGACAATGCCCACAAACAAAATCCAGGTGACACCCAGCGAGATGCCTGCCACCTTCAACTTGCCCAGCATGATACCGAAGGTGATGACCAGGGACAGAATCAGGACAGAGTGTGCCACTCCTCCGCCCCAAAGATTGGGATAACCCTCAAAGAGGTTTCTTAATAGTTCCATAGTTTCTATCTTTAGTTTTTACTTTTCAGCCTTATTGTTTAATTCTTAATTCTCTATTTAAAAAGTGTATCCCCACAGAAATCACTTCTCCGGGGATACGCATTTCACACATAAAAAATAACTACTATTATAAAGGCATGTTGCCGTGCTTTTTCGGTGGATTGCTCTGATTCTTGTTGTGCGCCATCTCCAATGCCTGCACCAGCTTGTAGCGGGTATCGCGCGGCATGATGACCTCGTCTATGAGGCCACGCTCGGCAGCGCGGTAAGGGTTGGAGAACTTGCTTTCGTACTCCTTGATAATCTCCTGCTTCTCTTCGGCAGAGGACTTACGGTAGAGGATGTTCACCGCACCCTCGGCACCCATCACGGCGATTTCCGCCTGCGGATAAGCCAGGTTCACGTCGGCACCCGTCGGTTTGCTGGACATCACGATGTAGGCTCCGCCGTATGCCTTGCGGGTAATCAGCGTTATCTTGGGCACGGTGGCCTCGGCATAGGCATAGACAATCTTGGCGCCGTGGCGGATGATGCCGTTGTGCTCCTGCATCGTTCCGGGCAAGAAGCCGGGAACATCTTCGAAGGTTATCAGCGGGATGTTGAAGCAGTCGCAGAAACGAATGAAACGTGCCGCCTTGTCGCTGGCATCAATATCGAGCACACCCGCCAAATAGGCAGGTTGGTTTGCCACGATACCTACCGAACGCCCGTTCAGACGACCGAAACCGATAACGACGTTCTTGGCAAAGTGAGGCATCACTTCGAAGAAGTACTGGTTGTCCAGCACCGGTTCTATAATATCCTTGATGTCATAGGGCATGTTCGGGTCCTCAGGAATGACGGTCTGAAGCGCCTCTACCCGGCGATGGATATCGTCGGAGCAGGGAGTGAAGGGAGCATCCTCCATATTGTTGGACGGCAGGAAGCTCAGCAGCTCGCGGATGCTCATCAGTGTCTCCTCCTCCGTATTGCACATGAAGTGGGTAACGCCGCTCTTGCTGCTATGCGTATAGGCACCGCCCAGTTCCTCCTTGTCCACCTCCTCGTGGGTCACGGTCTTTACCACGTCCGGACCGGTGATAAACATGTGGCTCTGCTCCTTTACCATGAAGATAAAGTCGGTAAGCGCCGGAGAGTAGCATGCCCCACCGGCACACGGACCCAGAATAGCGGATATCTGCGGAATGACACCCGACGCAATGGTGTTCTGATAGAAGATGGAGGCATAGCCTGCCAAGCTGTTCACACCTTCCTGGATGCGTGCGCCGCCCGAATCGTTGAGGGCAATGACGGGAGCACCGTTCTTCAGGGCAAGCTGCTGCACCTTTACAATCTTTGCGGCATTCGTCTCGCTGAGCGAACCGCCATGCGCCGTGAAGTCGTAGGCATAGACAAATACAAGGCGGCCGTCTATCTTTCCGTAACCGGACACCATGCCGTCTCCGGCAATCTGTTTCTTCTCCATGCCGAAGTTGGTGCAACGGTGGTTCACGAACTTGTCCAGCTCATTGAACGAGCCTTTGTCCAGCAGCATGTCAATACGTTCGCGGGCAGTCATGCGGCCGGAGGCGTGTTGTTTCTCTATCTTGTCTACGCCCCCACCCAGCGAGGCACGTTTATCCAGTTCCTCAAACTGGCGGTATATTTCTTCTCTGTTCATATTTGCATTTACAATTTAGTGATTTATAATATACGGACTGAATGCGACTCGGGATTATTCCTCCTTTATCAACTCCAATTCAATCAATACTTGGTTGGCATTTACCGGTTCGCCCTCGCCCACGAGGATGTTGCGGACGATGCAGTCGGCATTTACCTTATAGTTACTCTGCATCTTCATGGCTTCCAGCACCACGGCAATGTCGCCGGCAGCCAGTCGGTCGCCCACCTTGACGGGGATGCTTACCACCTTGCCCGGCATCGGAGCCAAAATCTTGTCGCCCTGCTTCTCGTCGGCTCCTTTCTTCATGTGCAGATACTTGGCTTGCGTGTCTACAATGTCTACGTGGAAGGAACGCTGGAGCATGCTGATGTCATAACTCTTGCCGCCCTCGCCGCGCACAAGGCCTGCGTTGAACGAGTTTCCGTTGTGCAGGATGGAGCAACTTCCGTTCTCTGCCATCACAATGTCCACTTCGTAGGGCTTTCCGTCAATGGTAAGTTGTACCTTATTCCCTTCCTTACCCACCAGGGTAATGTCTGCGATACGGTCTCCTATATGTATTTCCATTATTAATTATCCATTATCAATTATCCATTATCAATTATCCATTCCTTAAATCCTGAGCACTCCCTTCTGCAAGCCAAATTCCCTCCAACGGCTGATGGGGCGGGCATCGGGTAGCTGTGCCGAAACATTCTCCTCCAGATTAACCAGATAGTCCATATAGGCAGCTATCATGGCTATGTTCTCCAACTCTTCGTTGGCAGTGTTGGTGCGTACCAGCATGCGGGCGTTCTTCTCGATAAAGAGGGTGTTGTACTCTCCCTTCACAAAGTCGGGCACGTGCATGATGCGCTTCAGATAGGCAAGGTTGGTCTTTACGCCCGTAATTTTGTACTCGTAGAGCACACGGCGCATACGCTCGATGGCATACTGGCGGGTGGTTGCCCATACGATGAGCTTACCTATCATAGGGTCGTAGTAGATGGGAATCTCATAGCCGTCGTACACATAGCTGTCTATACGCACACCGATTCCGTTCGGCTCCGTCAGTTGCTTGATGACACCGGGAGACGGCATGAAGTTGTTTTCCGTATCTTCGGCACAGATGCGGCACTCTATAGCATGGCCGCGCTGGAACAGTTCCTCCTGCTTGAGGTGCAGCACCTCGTCGTTAGCAATGCGGATTTGCTCTTTCACCAGGTCCACGCCTACCACTTCTTCCGTGATGGGGTGCTCTACTTGCAAGCGCGTATTCATTTCGAGGAAGTAGAACCGACGGTTCTTGTCTACCAGAAACTCGATGGTACCTGCACCGGAGTAGTTTACTGCCTTGGCTGCGGCAACCGCCTTCTCTCCCATCTCCCGGCGCAATTCCGGCGTAAGGAAGGGTGACGGGCTTTCTTCTACCACCTTCTGATTGCGACGCTGCACGGAGCATTCGCGGTCGAAGAGGTGGATGACGTTGCCGTGGTTGTCGCCCAATATCTGGAACTCGATGTGGTGGGGTTCTTCCACGAACTTTTCCAGATAGACCGTGTCGTCTCCAAAGGAGGACATGGACTCGGAGCGTGCCGTGTTGTAGGCTTCCACCACTTCGCTCTCGTTATGGATAAGGCGCATACCTTTACCACCGCCACCCATAGACGCCTTCAGCATCACGGGATAACCTATCTCGTTGCAGATGCGCACGGCTTCTTCGGCACTCTGCAAAGGTTGTTCCGTTCCGGGAACCACGGGTACGCCTGCCGCAATCATTCGCTTGCGGGCAGCTATCTTGTCGCCCATCGCCTCCATCGTCTCGGCGGCGGGACCGATAAAGATAATCCCTTCCTCCTTGCAACGGCGTGCAAACTCCGAGTTCTCCGACAAAAAGCCGTAACCCGGATGGATGGCATCGGCACCGCATCGCTTTGCCGTGGCAATCACTTTTTCAATATTCAGATAACTCTCTTTTGCCACGGCCGGTCCTATCGGATAAGCCTCATCGGCATATGCCACATGATGAGAGGTGCGGTCGGCCTCGGAGAAGACCGCAACCGTAAGCAGTCCCATCTCCCGGCACGAACGCATGACGCGCAAGGCAATCTCACCTCTGTTGGCAATCAATACTTTCTTAATCATTTTACTTTTTCTTTAATATATAAAGGATATATATAGTCACACCACAATGCGGACATACCTTTAACAAAGGCATTCCATTTCTTGTTTAAATGTTCAACTAATATCTTCGTACTGTCTTCCTAACCCACGAGCAAAGGCAGCCTTTAATGAATGGCAGGTCTTCTGACTGACTCCTAATCCTGAAGCCTTCCCGATATTTCAATGCATATCAGTGGCAAGGGTGTTTTTCATGATATAAACGGAGCTTCACAGCAGCGGGACTGTCCGGGATTTACACCCGATTCCCTTTTAATCCAGATGATGGAAACATGCATCCGGAACCAATTCGCGGGCAAAGATAACAAAAATTATCAGGAGTATTCGCAAACCTAATAGTTTTTGTTATCTTTGTCCCAGTTTTGGTTTCACCTCTCCCGGTTCTGTTGGAGATGAGTGATGAAAAAGGGAATCAGGTGCAAATCCTGAACAGACCCGCTGCTGTAAGTCCTTCCAAAATCTTTGAATATTCTACAAGCCACTGTCCGCCCGGCGGATGGGAAGGCATTCAAAGAGGGATAAGTCAGAAGACCTGCCAAGACAACATAGTTTTAGTGCTTTCGGGGAATAAAGCAACAAAACATTGAGTCGAGGCATTCTTTATCCATATAAAGGAATCTTTCTCTTTGTTCATTTTTCCTTGAGGGCAAGTTACGAACGCTTATAAGGAACTGAAATGAGATTCATCACAGGACTGCTATTTACATTTATCTGCCTACTGCCTGCAGGTAGTATGGCACAGAATAAGGTCACCTTATCCGGAAAAGTCATAGACCAGCACGGGACACCGATAGCCCAAGCCACCATCGCTGTGGAAAACACCACCTCCGGCACCTATACGGACGACCGGGGGAAGTATTCACTGCAAGTCGCTCCGGGCAAACACACCTTCGTCGTCTCCTTCCTGGGCTACCAAACCGTGAAACAATCCCTCGACATCCGGCAGGATAAAAAACAGAATTTCACATTGCAGGAAAGCGCCGTGGCATTGAATTCTGTCGAAGTATACGGAAAGACCCAAACGCAGAAAGTGAAGGAAGGGGCCTTTGCTGTCAATGCACTCGACATCAAGCCGATAGTAAACTCACTAAATAACCTCAACGACCTGGTGAACCGTACAACGGGCATCAAGGTGAGAGAGGAAGGCGGGGTTGGCTCGGACTTCGACCTCTCCATCAACGGCTTGTCCGGAAATTCAATCCGCTACTTTCTGGACGGAATGCCACTGGACACCAAAGGAAGCGGTGTTTCCCTCGCCAACTTACCCATTAACATCATAGACCGGATTGAGATATACAAAGGAGTAGTCCCTGCCAGCTTGGGAACAGATGCACTGGGCGGTGCCATCAATATCATTACAAAGCAGGAGAAGAAGAATTATCTGGATGTATCTTACGGCATCGGCTCCTTCCATACACACAAGACGGACCTGAACACCCAGTTCGTAGAAAAGGGAACCGGACTAATAGTCCGGCCAACCGTTGGCATCAACTACTCCAAAAACGATTATAGAATGAAGAATGTGCAGATGCGCGACGAAAGCGGAGACAATTTCATATATGGCAATCCCAAGCGTTTTCATGACGGCTACTTCTCGCTACTGGCACAGGTGGAAGCCGGATTTGTCAACAAATCCTGGGCTGATGCCTTCTTTGTTTCCGCCTCCTATTCAAAAACAGACAAGGAACTGCAGACGGGGTCTGTCCAAAACAAAGTATACGGAATGGCAGAAAGGAATTCCGATTCCTGGAACATCTCTGCCCGCTATCAGAAGTACAACTTCATCCTGAAGAACATGCAACTGAATGCCTCCCTCTCCCACACCTGGGACCATTCCTTGACCGTGGACACTGCCTATCGGAAGTACTATTGGGATGGAGGATACATCGTGAGCCAGCGCAACGAGATTATGGGCAAAGAACCATCCATGCGCCACTACAAGCGTCCGCTCACCATTATGCGCACCAACCTGGACTATCAGCTGAATACCCATCACAGCTTTAATCTGAACTACCATTTGAGCCGTACCGGAAACGACCGCTTCGATGACCTTGATACCAGCTTCGAGCCGTCAAAAGATGTGGTTACCAAACATATCCTGGGACTCTCCTACAACCAGTCTCTGTTGGATGGCAAGATGGAAAACGTATTCTTCATAAAAGACTACATCAACCATCCCAATATCCGGCAGACCGACCAATCCAGCGTGACCGGCTCGAAGGATGTGCAAGGTTCCACCACCAAGAACTACTTGGGCTACGGTGCTGGACTTCGATACACCATCGTAGAACCTTTATCCATCAAAGTATCCTACGAACATAGTGTGAGACTACCCATCGCCCGCGAGCTGTTGGGAAACGGTACCACCATCTATGCCAACGTGGCACTGAAACCGGAAAACAGCAACAACTTCAATGCCTCTCTGTTCGGCACATGGCACCCGGGCAATGGACATACATTCTATTATGAGATGAGCGGATTTTTCCGTAAGGTAGACAACTACATTCAGACCAGCATTGCCGAGAAAGAGGGTACAATGCAATATACCAACGTCCCGGCTGTCCATGTAAAAGGTGCGGAAGGGGAAATGCGCTACGACTGGCAAGGCAGACTGCAACTCGCCACAAACGTCAGCTACCAGGACACTCGCGACCAGCAGAAGTACAAGGGTGACGGAAAGCCCTCTGCCACCTATAACAACCGTGTGCCCAACCGCCCGTGGCTATTCGGTAGCGTAGAGGCTTATTATACCTTCCGCAACATTGCCCTGCCCGAAAGCAGATTGCGCCTGGGTTGTACCTATCAATGGGTACACTGGTACTTCCTGACCTGGGAAGCTTACGGCGCATATGATAACAAGGCACGCATTCCCGCCCAGCACATCTGTAATGCCGACATCACTTACTCATGGAGACGCGGACGCTATAATCTGGCTTTGGAGTGTACCAACTTCCTCGACAAGACAGCCTATGACAACTACAAGCTGCAGAAGCCCGGACGTGCTTTTTTTGCTAAATTCAGACTATTCATTAACTAATCATTTAATAATTCATTCAAAATGAGAAAATTCAAATTTACACTGATTGCCTTTATGGCTGCCATGATGGCACTGTCATTCACAGCGTGTTCCGATGATGACCCGGAACCTAATCCTAATCCCGACCCGGAAGTCAATGAGGATAACTATCACTTCGACCTATTTGTCACCGTAGACAAACACGGTGGGATGAGTAGCAAGAATACCACTATTGTCCATAGCGTCAACTCATTGGCCACAGAGCAGGGTGTCATCACTGTGAAAAGAGAAGGTTCGGAACTGGGAGATTATTCCATGGAGACTATCTCAAAAGGAAAATATTACTACCAAATACCCGCAACCAACGACCGTTTCGTAAAATATCAAATCAAGAACAATGCAGTTCAGGTTATTGCAGAACGTCCTTTCAAGGCCAACAGCTATAAGGTACGTTCCTACACACATGCCTGGATTGATGACAACACACTCGTCATCATGTCTACCAATGGTAAGAAGGACAAGATTCTTTATACGAAACTGAACGCAGAGGACTTGACTATCCTTGCTGAAGGTGAACTCAACATACCAGCCCCCACCAACTGGCTCAAACTGACAAGCTCCGGTATCCTCACCTACCGCAAATCAGACAACAGATTGTACTACTTCTACTATTGGAAAGAGACAGACGGTTTGACGAATATAGACCAGCAAGAGCCTAACTTCCATACAGCCATTATCAACCCCTCTACCATGGAAGTAGAAAAAGATGTACTCTCTCCCATCGAATGCGAAATGGCAGGAAGCGCTTACGGAGAACTGATGCAAAACTGCGTAATGTACGACGAAGCAGACAATCTCTACCTAGCTTGTTTCCACGAAGAAGATAACGCTTTTTTCAAAGGCATCCTGCTACGTATCAACAAAGGCGAAACAGAATTCGACGCTTCCTACAACGGCTATCCCAATGCCGACGGCAAATTGCTGACCATTCAATATCTGGAAGGGAACAAAGCCTTAGTGTATGCACGTAATGACAATGCCGATAGACCCGCTGCAGATAAGCAACCCGGCATCGACGCTTACTCTCACTACTACGCCATCCTCGATCTTACCACCGGAACCAAGACACGCTTAAGCTATGATGGCAAGGAAATCGGTTACAGCGGCGGTCGCTTCTCACAGCGTTCTGTCATCTTCAACAACAAAGCATACATTGGTGTAAACACTGAAGAAGATGCCAACGCCGTTATCTACATCTATGACATCAAGACCGGTAATGTAGAGAAAGGAGCCGAAGTGGACGGACGCTTCTACTTCGATATGATACGTGTCATAGAGAACGATTAAAACAAGCATCAGTATTTATGAAGAATTTGTTTGTCTTTTTATTCCTTTGTAATTTCCTCCTCCTCTGCCATGCGCACGGGGGAGGCAACTACGAGCACAGCGATATGCTTGCAAGTATGAAACCCGGCGACAAAGCCGCCCTGCTCATGGTGCACTTCGGCACTACGCACGACGATACCCGCGCCCTCACCATTGATGCCATCAACGCCAAGGCACAAGCCGCCTTCCCGGAGTTGAAGTTCCAAGAAGCCTATACGTCGCGCATCATCATCCGCCGCTTGAAAGAGCGCGGCATCACGAAGCTGACTCCACTGGATGCCATGCTGAAACTGCGCAGCGAAGGTTACACACACCTCATCGTACAGAGTACCAACATCATTGACGGAGTAGAAATGGAATCCCTCCGCCGGGATGTGGAAAACGCACTACCCTTCTTCAAGGAAATACGTGTAGGTACTCCCCTGCTCTACTCTATCGAAGATGCAGAGAAAGTGGCAAGTATTCTGGGGAACCGCTACAACGCCCCGGCACAAAGCAAGAAAGCTACCAAAGAACACTTCGTCCTTGTGGGCCACGGCACCTATACCCCCAGTACCGCCATCTACAGTCAGATGGACTATATGCTGAAAGCAGGCGGACTGACCAATTTCCATGTGGGCACCATCGAAGGTTATCCAACCTTTGACACCATGCTGGCACAACTGAAAGCCGGGAAAGCCAAACGTGTGACCCTCATACCCTTCATGTTTGTTGCCGGAGACCATGCCAAAAACGACATTGCCGGAGAGTGGAAGGAGATGCTCGAGAAAGAAGGCTTCACCGTCAGTGCACAACTGGAAGGACTGGGACAAATTCCGGAAATTCAAGAAATATTCATTGACCATATCCGTTTCGGACTGAAGCACCGCATGCTGGACATCATGACGAAGAAGGCGGCCTATGCTGCCGGAAAAGACACAGAATAATATACCCATTAGTGGGTATTTAGTGTTCTTGAATCATCTTGTACTTTTGCAGGAAAAACGCGAACGACAATGAATGTTATCACCAAACTGATGTACTCTATTCATAGGATACTGGGCACTTTGCTCTGTATCCTATTTCTCATGTGGTTCCTCTCCGCCTTCGTGATGATGTACCACCGCTTTCCCCGTGTCAGCGCCAAAGAGAAAATGCAAAAGCTGGATATGCTCTCCCAAACCGGAGACTCACTTCCGGACATCTCCTCCGTCACAGCCCGCCTGCCCCGTGGCGTAAAGGTCAGGTCTACGATACTGAACCTCAATGCCGGACACCCCGAGTTCAGCTTTAGTACCACAAAAGGCACGCTTCATTTCCTTGCCGATTCCACCATCTCACGACCCTCTCTGGACAGTGAACACCTGCACCGGACAGCAGCTTTGTGGTGTTCTTCTTCCATTACCCGTATCGACACCCTCCACTCTCTGGACCAATGGATTCCCTTCGCTGAACTGAAAAAGGAAATGCCCATTTATAAAATATACTTTGCCGACGATGCCGGGACACAGCTCTATCTGAGTTCACAAAACGGTGAGGCCTTGCAGTTCTCCAACAGAAGCGAACGCTTCTGGGCATGGCTGGGTGCCATTCCCCACTGGGTATACTTCACCTGGCTGCGGCAGGACACCGTCCTTTGGACTAAGACCGTCATCTGGCTCACAGCTCTGGGTTGTCTCATGGTCATTGCCGGCATTTGGGTAACTGTGGATGTATGGCGTAAGACGCACCGAAGCCGCCATCCCAAGTTCTCCCCCTACCGAAAAAGATGGTATCACTGGCACTACGTCAGCGGAATCTTTTTCGGCATCTTCGTACTGACCTTCACCTTCAGCGGCATGATGTCTCTGGCAGACATTCCCGAATGGATTCATAAACCGGCACTGAAGAAAGGCAGCGCCACACGCACGCTCCATGCCCGTGCCCCACAACCGGAGGATTACCCCTTGGACTACCGCCGTGTCATAGCTGCCTATCCCCAAGCTTTGCAGATAGAGTGGCGCAACTTCCGCGAACATCCCTACTACATCGTAAAAGATAGAAAAAACGAGTATTACATCGATGCCGCCGACAGCCTGCCGCGTCCGTTACAACTCTCCGAAGAAGAAATCCTGAAAGGCGTGGAAAGCATTTATACCTCCCAGCGTGATTCTTCACAACATATCCCCGGCATACGTATCTCCCGGCTCGAACATTTCGAGACCTACTATCGCGACATGAGCAATATGTATCGCGGACGACCCCAGCTTCCCGTCTGGAAGATAACGGTGGACGACCCGGACCGGAGCGTCTATTACATTCACCCGGAAACGGGAATCATCCGCCATGTAGACACCTCCTCCCGCTGGAAATACTGGAGCTATACAGCCCTGCACCGCATGCGTCTGCCCGGTCTGAACTCCAATGCCACCCTGCGCAAGACTGTGCTTTGGGTATTGCTGCTTGGAGGTACAGCCGTTTGCATCACGGGTGTGGCGTTAAGTGTGAATTATATAAGAAGAAAATGTTGTAAAAGACAAAAACGCTATTAACGAGAATAAACTTGTATGAATAAGAAAAGACTTGGAATATTCCTCGGCAGCATAGCCCTATTGATTGTCTGCAGCTTTGCGGCCTATCAGTACTGGCTTGCTCCTACACGTATACTTATTATCAACGCAACCCTGGCACAAGCTGCCGACATTGCCCTGAACAATGACTGCGCCCGGATAGAAGTCACCTGCATAAAAAAAGAAGAGGTGAAGGACCTTTCCGGCTATGATGCCATCGCGATGTACAGCAGAGGGCTATACCTTGACGACGGCCAGATTGCCGAAGTGGAACGGGTGGGTGCCAGCGGAGTACCAGTCTTTACGAATACGTTACGAAATTTCACCCTCTCCCTCAATCACAATGTTACCAATGAACAACAGCATACGCTACGGGAGTATCTCAAGAACGGCAACAAGCACAACTACCGGAATGCCTTACTCTACCTGCGCCACATCGCCACTCCCCACCGGTGGGGACACCAGGATTACGAGCCTCCCATCCCATTGCTGGAGAACATGTTCTACCACCGCGAATACGGCCGCTACTTCAGTACTCCGCAAGAGGTGACCGCCTATCTGAAAGAAAAAAATCTCTACCATGAGGACGGACGCAACCTTGCCCTGATTTCCGGACTCAACTTTCCGATGGAAGGAAACCGTGCCCACGTAGATTCCCTCATCACGTGCTTGACACAAGCAGGCTTCAATGTCTATCCTTTCACAGCCGGAGGTCAACCGCGTGCCGATATGATACGTACCCTCCATCCCGATGCAGTAGTCTACCTGCCTATGGGACGGCTGGGCAATGACTCACTCATCAACTGGCTGCACCAGGAAAACATTCCTTTATTCATGCCCTTCCCGCTGATTCAGCCCCACGAGGAATGGCTGGACCCGGATACCCCCGTCAGCGGTGGCACACTGACCGCCCGTGTAGTGGTGCCTGAGATAGATGGAGGCATGCTACCCCTCTGCATCGCTACCCAAAACGAAAACAAACACGGATACTATCTGTACACCGCTGAAAATGAACGGATAGATGCCGTAGTGGACCATATTACCAAGTACATGTCCTTGAGAGACATGTCCAACAAAGAAAAGCGCGTTGCTATCTGTTACTTCAAGACTCCGGGAAAAGACGCCCTGCTGGCAAGCGGTATGGAAGTGATTCCTTCACTCTATAACTTCTTGAAACGCCTGCGTTCGGAAGGGTACGACGTCAGTGGACTGCCTGCTACTGTAGAGGAGTTCGGCAAGCGGATACATCGTGACGGTGCCGTCATGGGTTCGTATGCCAAAGGAGCACAAGAACAGTTTTTGAAAACGGCACACCCGATATGGCTTTCTACCGAGCAATACGAACAATGGGCACACGAAGTACTCCTTCCCGAGAAATATCAGGAAGTAACAGACAGATATGGAGATGCGCCCGGCAATCTGCTGGTAACAGAGGACAGTATTGCCATTGCCTGCTTGCAATTCGGCAATATCCTACTCTTCCCCCAGCCCCGCCCGGCATTGGGAGATGATGAGTTCAAACTGGTGCATGGAATGCCGGTAGCGCCGCCCCACAGCTACCTGGCTCCTTATCTGTATATGCAAAAAGGATTCAAGGCAGATGCAGTGATTCACTTCGGCACCCACGGCAACTTGGAATACACGCCCGGAAAGAATGTGGCACAGTCGCAGGCCGACTGGTCGGATGTACTGATTGGTAACCTCCCCCACTTCTATTTCTATACCACCGGAAACGTAGGCGAGGGTATCATTGCCAAACGCCGGACACATGCCGTACTGGTCACCCATCTCACTCCACCCTACGTGGAGAGCGGTATGCGCCAACGCTATTCGGCCTTGCTCGAAGATATTCACAAAGTGCTGGACGAAGGTACCGAAAAACACCGAACCCTAGGAATAAGTATCAAAAAAGAAGCCATGCGTCTGGGACTGCATCGCGACCTCAACCTCGACTCCATCTCCAGTGACCCCTACACAACCAAGGAGTTGGAACGTCTGGATGCCTTCACCGAAGAGATAGCCAACGAAAAGATACTGGGTGCGTACTACACCATGAACGAGCCTTATTCTGACCGCGACCTGCTGACTACCACTCTCGCCGTCGCTGCCGACCCGCTGGCATACGAAACGGCCCGCAAGGACCGCGATAAAGGCAAAATCACCACAGAGCAGTTGCAAGACTTCACCTATATAGCCCACCACTACTTGCCTGCCGCCAGGAAAAGGCTGACCGCCTTACTCCAGAATCCACCCAAGGATACTGCATCTGTAGCACCGGAGCTTCGCCCCGCCCTACTCTATCGCGAACAGTTGCTTGCCTCCCCCGTCAACGAACAGAATGCCATGGTGCGTGCACTCAGCGGAGGAACCGTATTCCCTGCGCCGGGAGGTGACCCCGTACTGAACCCGAACGTTCTGCCCACCGGACGCAACATGTACAGCATCAACGCCGAGAATACTCCCAACCCAAGGGCTTGGGAAGATGGAAAGCGATTGGCAGAAGCGACTTTAAAACAGTACATCAGCAAGCACGGCGAATATCCCCGGAAAGTAAGCTATACCTTCTGGGCAGGCGAATTCATCAATACGGAAGGAGCTACGCTGGCCCAGGTATTCTGGATGCTGGGAGTAGAACCCGTACGCGACGCCCAAGGCAGAGTGGTTGACCTGAAACTGGTGCCCAGTGAAGAACTGGGGCGTCCGCGCATCAATGTGCTGGTACAAGTGTCCGGACAGCTACGCGACATAGCCGGTTCCCGCTTGAAGTTACTGACCGATGCTATACGTCTGACATCGGAAGCCGGAGATGAGACCTATCCCAACTATGTGGCATCGGGTACACTGTTGCAGGAAAAATTACTGGTAGAAAAGGGAACTTCCCCCAAACGTGCCCGTGAAATGTCTGTGATGCGTGTATTCGGACCGGTCAACAGCGGATACAGTACCGGTATGATGGCCTATACCGAGCACAGCGGCTCGTGGGAAAGCGAAAAGGAGATAGCCGAAGGATACCTCAACAATATGGGTGCCTCTTATGGGGACGACGAAAATTGGGGAGACGTCCAGGAAGGTTTGTTTGCCTCGGCACTGTCCGAAACGGATGTTGTCATCCAGCCCCGTCAAAGTAACACATGGGGCCCCATCTCCCTGGATCATGTATACGAATTTACGGGTGGACTCTCGCTCACCGTCAAAACCGTGACCAGCAAGGAACCGGATGCCTATATGGCAGACTACCGCAACCGGACCAACCGCCGCATGCAGGATGCCAAAGAGGCCATTGCCGTAGAGACACGTTCCACCATCTTGAACCCTACCTTTATACAAGAGCGGATGAAAGGCGGGGAAGGTTCGGCGCAGATGTTCGGCGAAATCTTCCGCAACATCTTCGGCTGGCACGTCATGCGTCCGTCGGCCATGGACAAAGAACTGTTCAATGACTTGTATAGAATGTATATAAAGGATGAGAATAAGCTGGGCATTCACGAGTACTTCCTCCGCGTCAATCCCGCCGCATTCCAGGCTATGACAGCCGTCATGCTGGAAAGCGCCCGCAAAGGTTACTGGAAAGCATCTGATGAGCAACTGAAAACCACTGCTTCCCTGCATGCACAAATCACACGCGAAAAAGGTGCCGCTTGTACCGAATTCGTTTGCGACAATGACAAGCTACAGTCGTTCGTTGCCGACCAGTTGGATAATAGCGAGAAGCAGACCTATACCCAGAACATGAAGGAGGTACACGAAGCATCCGCAACCGATGGCAAGGATGTCGTACTGAAAGAACACAAACTGACTTCCGAACAAACGGTACGTAAGAACAGGGTGAACGGAGTGGTTGCAGGCAGTCTTGTCGTCATCACCTTCATCGGACTGGTCGTACTGTTGAAGAAAAGAAAAAAGAATAAATAGAAACAGAGTATTATGGAATACGTCATTCATCTGTTAGCCCTATTCATCGCCCTCAATTTTCTATTAAAGGTGGGGTTCTATCCACGCTGGGGAATGTGGACGGTTGCCGCAGGCTGTGCCTTTTTTGCGTGGCTGGTGACTCCATGGATGACGGAACAGTCCAAGACCGTGGTGGCAGCTTTCTTTGCCTCCCGTCCACAGATGTTGAACTTGTCGGTATGTGTCACTCTGGAAGCCGCCATAATGATAACTTTCTGTTTCGACTGTTTCGCAAAAATGCGTACCCGCAACACGGCCTTCAAACAAGCGGTCACCCTCTTCCTGAAGTTATACCCCGGCATACTGATAGGCGGAGTAATATGCTATGTCCTGGCACTGCTGCTTTTCACTTTTCCCGGAATAGATTTCGGCAGTCTCTCATGGATAGCAGCCGGTGTTACTTTCTTTGCAGTCGGTGCCGGTAGCCATTTGCTGCGATATGCTATCGGTGACAAGCCGCTGCGCTTGGAAGTACTGTTCATTGTTAATATTTTCATTGTTATATTGAGCATCATTGCTACGGGCTATTGAAATAAATTAAAGAATTAAAAACTAAAAAGATATATGGAAACAATCTCAAACACACTGTTCTGGATTTCAAACGGGCTGCTGGTTCCCGTCGTAGTCCTGCTGCTGCTATTCTTTCTACGTGCCATTATCCTTGCGGGAGGTTTCTTCGGCGAGTTCTACCAGCGGATGAAATTACAGAAGCAATTCACTGAAACACTGGAGAACATCACCCCAGAGAATATAGACGGACTGCTGCAGCAACTCCCATCGGCAGGCAACTCCCCTCTCCTCCGCAACTTGTCCAAATTGTCCGCACACCGGGACGACGCTGCCTACTGCGAACACCTGCTTGCCAACTATGAAATGGAAGCCGAGAAGGAGTTGGGACGTTCGCGTACATTCATCAAACTGGGTCCCATGTTGGGACTGATGGGTACCCTCATCCCGATGGGTCCCGCACTGGTGGGGCTGGCACAAGGAGACATCTCCTCCATGGCCTACAATATGCAGGTGGCTTTTGCCACTACAGTGGTAGGGCTGGTCATTGCTGCTGTCGGCGTCATTACCCTGCAAGTGAAACAACGCTGGTATGCCCGCGAAATGAACGACTTGGAATATCTGTACAAAGTGATAAGCCGCCAAACGGCCGAAAAGGAATAACGGACTAACGATACGAAAACTATGAAGAGTAAGAGAAACAGATTACTGCACAGCGATTCGGACTCCGACCCCATGGGTACGGTAGCCAATCTTTTTGACGTAGCGATGGTCTTTGCCGTAGCCTTGATGGTGGCTCTCGTCTCCCGCTTCAATATGACGGAGATGTTTTCTAAAGAAGACTTCACCATGGTGAAGAATCCCGGAAAGGAAAATATGGAAATCATTACCAAAGAAGGGCAGGAAATCAAGAAATACACTCCCAGCGAAGACCAAAAGACCTCCGGTAAAAGAGGAAAGAAAGTGGGAGTTGCCTATCAGCTTGAAAATGGAGAGATTATCTATGTGCCGGAATAAGGGAATACAGTACCTATTAATAGCTATTTGGCCATCGCAGTATAACAACTATTAAGTATTTCACCCTCCGATAATGGTATGTACATTTGCAGCGTTATATAAAATAAAACAATATATGATAAAGAAAAGACTTCTCACAGCTCTCCTTATGGGAGGAATCATCGCCACCGGTGCCTATGCACAAGCAGAAAAAGGTGACAGCGACGATATGACCAAGAAAACTCACGAGTTGAACCCGGTGGTAGTAACGGGTACAGGTACACATCAGCGACTGAAGAATACCCCGTCTCCCGTATCGGTTATCACTGCCAACGAGATAAAGCGTGCCGGTATCACCGACTTCCAGCAGGCCTTGACCATGATGGTACCCTCGCTCTCCTTCCGTCCGAACGCGATGGGGTCCTATCTGATGATGAACGGACTCTCCAACAAACACGTACTGATATTGGTGAACGGACGCAAGGTCACGGGAGACATCACCGGTAACATCGACCTCAACCAAATAGATATGACCCGCGTCAAGCGCATCGAGGTGCTGAACGGAGCCGCTTCTTCCCTTTATGGTTCGGATGCCATCGGCGGTGTAATCAATATCATTACCAACGAACCTAAAGATGTGGTAGCCTTCAGCAGCAATAGCAGCTATACGAGAAAGAATCAATTCTCCCAAGGCTTGAATCTGGACATCGCCCAAGGAAAAATAGGGTCCTATACTTCCTATAAATACGACCACTCCGACGGTTGGCAAAACAGCCATCTGACAGAAGATGGAGAAGACATCATCGAAACGATTGCCCCGCTCTCCCTGGGCTACAGCTCGAATAACTTTTCGCAGAAGTTTACCTATGATGCTACGGACCAGCTTTCCTTCTATGCCAACGGCGGATACTATAACCGCGGACTCGAACGTCCGGTAGAACGCGAAGACATCACCGGCGGAAGCAAGTACAACACTGCCTACGAAGGTTACAACTGGGGGGCAGGCGCCAAATACAAACTGAGTAAACGCAACGTTATCCAGTTCGACTATTCAGGAAACAATTACGCATCACGCTACAAATACCTGATAGAAAACAGCGGATACCTGCCCGGACAGTATGCGCTTACCAAGCTTCAGAAATTCCATGATGCCGAGTTGAAAGGTATCTTCGGTTTTACAACCAACAGCACTACGGTGTTCGGTGCAGACTATCGCTGTGAAGTGCTTCGCCGTCCCGACTCCGATTTGGACAAAAGTGTCTATACGACATCAGCCTACGGCCAGCATGAAGTGAAGCTATGGAACCATCTGACCGGTGTTGTGGGTGTACGCTACGACCATCACGAACAGACGGGCGGACGCTTCACCCCCAAAGTGGCAGCCATGTACAACATAGGCAACTTCAATGTACGTGCCACCTATGCTGCCGGATTCCGCGCTCCGGGAATTGACGAGCTCTACTACCACATGTTCAAGAAGACAATGGGTACACGAGCCACCATCTCATTGGGTGACGAGAACCTCGACCCCGAACGCAGCAACTATTACTCCATCAACATGGAATACCGCACCAGCCGTTTCAGTGCTTCCGTCACCGGCTACTTGAACTACGTAAAGAACATGGTAACTTCCAAATCCACCAAATTCGATGACCTACCGGAAGCAGAGCAGAACCGGTTGCGTGAAGAGTTCCCCGAAATCGGTGACCTTTCATCCACGAAAAACCTAAGTGTCAAGAACTACTTCAATTTCGAGAAAGCTACCGTCAAAGGCTTTGAAGTGAACTTGAACGGCAATCTGTTCCCGGGCTTCACCCTGGCCGGAAACTATACCTACGCCTATGGACGCGGTCTGAACGAAGGAGGCGAATGGCAAAACATCGAGCGCAGCATACGCCATACAGCCACCATCACCGGAAACTATACACACAGCTGGAGCGACTATACCTTGAACCTCAACCTGAACGGTCGTCTGCAAAGCAAAGTCTATTATCCGGGTGACGCGGACGGCAATGCTCCGGGTTACGGCATCTGGAACCTCAATACCCGCCATACCTTCGACGGCTTCCGCAACTTTGTCATCGAACCGGGCATCGGCATAGACAATATCTTCAACAAGAAAGACAACCGCCCGCTGAACAAGAACTTCGCCTTGTATTCTCCGGGACGTTCGGTAGTAATCAGCCTGGCACTCAGACTAAAATAATCTCTCCATAACGCATTTAGAAACAACAACAATTATGAAACATTTTTTCATCACTCTCTATTTACTCGGCATCAGCCTCTTCTCCTCCGCACAACAAGAGGAGAAGGCGGCTCTGCTCATCACCCATTATGGCAGTTCGGACCCTCAGACACGTGCCTTGACGCTCGACGTCGTGACCCGTGAGGCACAAGAAGCCTTTCCGCAGTTTACAGTGCGCGAAGCATACATCTCGCCGATTGTACGAAAAAGACTTGCCAAGGAGGGTGTGTACAAAGACAGCCCTACGGATGCACTGCTGAAACTTCGCGCCGAAGGCTACCGGACCATCTACGTCCAGAGCACCACCTTGATAGAAGGCAGTGAGATGACCTCCGTCCGCAGGGATGCAGACAAGCTCCGTCCCTTCTTCAAGGAGATAAAAGTGGGAAATCCCCTGCTCTACTCCGTCGAAGACTGCGAGAAGGTAATCGGTATACTGACCGCCGAACAGCTGCGAAAGAAAGAAGACATTGTCTATGTGGGGCACGGCAACCAGCTACCCAGCACGGCTACTTACGCCATGCTCGACTTCATGATGAAAGCCCATGGACTGAAGAACTTCCACGTCAGCACCATTGAAGGATACCCCACCCTGGACGCAACCCTGCTGCAACTGAAAGAGACACGCCCCAAGAGCGTGACATTGGTTCCGTTGCTGTTGGTATGCGGCAACCATACCAAGGAAGATATTGCCGGCGTGTGGAAGACGGAACTTGAAAAGCAAGGCTATCAAGTGAATGTACGCATGCAGGGACTGGGCGAAAACAAAGCCATCCGCCAGCTCTATATGGAACACATCAAAGCCATGCTAAAAGATTGATAACCAGCAAGCGTAAAAGGGCTACACCTTTTACATACCAAGGCTACACCCTTTGCTCCGGATGGCTACACCATCCCGGACAAAGGGTGTAGCTCTTTTCAATGTACACAGATTACGGACATTTGTAACCATATTACGGATTCCTCCTCCTGCGATATGGTACTTTCCGGATTATTCTCTACATTTGTACAAAACTAACAGGAACGTTTATGGAAGAAGTAATCAAGCTCAATGCAGTAGACCAATACAACAAGATGTTCGGTCTCGAAACCCTGCACCCGCTGGTCAGCGTAGTCGACTTGTCCGAAGCCACCGGATACCCCAGACATTTCACGTTGAACTATGGCGTATACGCCCTTTTCCTCAAAAATACCAAATGCGGAGATATACGCTATGGAAAACAGTTTTACGATTACCAGGAAGGCACGGTAACCAGCTTCGCCCCGGGCCAGGTGACCGAGGTCAACATGCTGGAAGGTATGCAGCCCAGCGCCTCCGGCCTGCTGTTCCACCCCGACTTGATAAAAGGCACCTCGCTGGGACAGGGAATAAAGCAGTATTCCTTCTTTTCCTATTCCTCTACCGAGGCACTGCATTTGTCCGAAGACGAGAAAGAAATCTTCCTCGACTGTCTGAAGAAGATTAAGATGGAAATCCAACGCCCCATCGACAAGCACAGCAAGGGTCTGATTGCACGCAACATCGAACTGCTGCTGGACTACTGCATGCGTTTCTACGAACGCCAGTTCATCACCCGCTCGGCAGCCAACAAAGACATCCTGATGAAATTTGAAGCACTGATAGACGACTATTTCCAGAGCGACAAACCGCAGACCGAAGGACTGCCTTCCGTGAAATACTTCGCAGACAAAGTGTTCCTCTCTTCTAACTATTTCGGAGATTTGGTGAAGAAGGAAACCGGAAAGACGGCGCAAGAATATATCCAGAACAAAATCATCGACCTGGCCAAAGAAATGATTATAGGAAGCGGGAAGACGGTCAGCCAGATTGCCTATGAGCTGGGATACCAGTATTCGCAGCACTTCAACCGCGTGTTCAAGAAGAACGTAGGCTATACTCCGAGCGAATACCGGCACTTACAGGTTTAGACAATAAGGATTCACCACAGATTACGCGGATTAGCACAGAGTTTTTTCGGTTTCGTCAAATATAAGTTCTATCTTTGTATGCCAATAGAACATATGGATATGAAACACCCCAAAATAATTGTTGCCGGCATCGGACCGGGCAATGAATCGGATATAACTCCCGCCGTAATTTCCGCTTTGCAAGAATCAGATGTAGTGGTGGGATATAAGTATTATTTCCAATTTGTAATCCCTTATCTCCACCCCTCAACAACATGCATAGATACCGGCATGAAGCGTGAGCGCGCCCGTGCCGAGCAGGCTTTCGAGCTGGCAGAGCAGGGAAAGACGGTCTGCGTCATCAGTTCCGGGGATGCGGGCATCTATGGTATGACGCCGCTTGTCTACGAGATGAAGCGGGAAAGGAACAGCAACGTGGAAATCGTTTCGCTGCCGGGCATCAGCGCTTTCCAAAAGGCAGCCTCACTGCTGGGAGCTCCCGTGGGACATGACTTCTGCGTCATCTCCCTTTCAGACCTGATGACTCCCTGGGAGCGTATTGAAAGGCGTATCATCGCAGCCGCTGCCGCCGACTTCGTGACGGCAGTCTACAACCCCAAAAGTGAAGGACGCTACTGGCAGCTTTACCGCTTGAAAGAACTCTTTCTGCAGGAAGGACGCTCACCGGAAACGCCCGTGGGATATGTGCGCCAGGCAGGACGCCCGGAACAAGCGGTACACATCACCACGCTGGGAGATTTCAATCCCGAAGAGGTGGATATGTTTACAGTCGTATTGATAGGCAACTCACAGTCCTACGAATGGAACGGAGCCTTCATCACTCCGCGCGGCTATTACCGGGACACGAATACCGAAGCCACGGGCATCGGGCAAGACATCATGATTCGTAGTTTCCGTACCATCGAAAAGGAACTGAAGAACAAGCATATTCCCCTCGACCATAAATGGGCTTTACTCCATGCCATACATACCACCGCCGATTTTGAAATGGAGCATCTGCTGCATACGGACGAAGGTGCCGTGGCTTCCTTGTATCAAGCCATCGAGAAAGGCGGAATCAAGACGATTGTCACAGACGTCACGATGGCAGCCAGCGGTATCCGCAAAGGAGCTTTGCAGCGGCTGGGCATAGAGGTGAAATGTTACCTCGGCGACCCGCGCACAGCGACGATGGCTGCAGAGAAAGGCATCACCCGTACCCAGGCAGGCATCCGCCTGGCTGTGGAGGAGCATCCCGATGCTTTCTTTGTATTCGGCAATGCACCTACGGCACTTATGGAACTCTGCGACCTGATACGTAAGGGCAAGGCACATCCGGCGGGCATTGTTGCTGCACCGGTAGGCTTCGTGCATGTGCAGGAGTCCAAACACATGGTGAAACCCTTTACGGAAATACCCAAGATTATCGTAGAAGGACGTAAGGGAGGCAGTAACTTAGCTGCCACGCTGGTGAACTCCGTGCTGTGCTACAACGATGCGGAGCAGTTGCGCCCGGGCAGGGATGTGTAAGTGAAAAGAGACATTCCATAACATTACTTGTTACGACCGATAACATTACTTGTTATGCCCCCTTACATTACTTGATATTTTCATAAGATTACTCATTGAATGAAACACAGATTTATAATCATAGGAATGGATGACAACCGTTCCCCCTTCTTTCCACCGGAAGCACTGGCACAGATACGGAAGGGGAAGGTCTTCTCCGGTGGCATACGGCATAAGGAGATTGTCGGTCCTCTGCTGCCTGCCGGGGCCGAATGGATTTCCATCACCGTACCGCTGGAGCGTGTCTTTTCCCGTTATGAAGAAATATTTACCCGCTTCGAAGAGACGGCTACGGACGACTCCATCATTGTATTCGCGTCCGGCGACCCGTTATTCTTCGGTTTTGCCAATACCATAAAGCGTAAGCTTCCCGAGGCAGACATTCTGCTCTATCCCGCTTTCAATTCCTTGCAGACATTGGCACACCGCCTCGTCATGCCGTATGACGACATACGCACCGTCTCCCTGACAGGACGCCCCTGGCAGGAGTTCGACCGTGCCCTCATAGAGCGTGCCCCCAAAATAGGCATCCTCACCGACCGCGAACATACCCCGGCCACCATTGCCGCCCGCATGCTGGAATACGGGTACTCCCACTACACACTATACATCGGCGAGCATCTCGGCAATCCCGAAAAGGAACGCATACGCCGGATGACACCCCAGGAAGCGGTTTCCGGTGACTTCGAACATCCCAACTGCCTGCTGCTGGACAGCCATCCCGGACAATGCCGCACAAACTCCCTGCACGGTAGCGAAGCCCCAGACTTTCCAGTCCGTCCCTTCGGCATCCCCGATGAAGAGTTTGCACATCTTGACGGACGCGCCCGCATGATAACCAAGGCTCCCATCCGCCTGCTCACCCTGCAGGCATTGGAACTGAACCGCCGCCGCGTCTTCTGGGACATCGGTTTCTGTACCGGTTCCGTCTCCATCGAAGCCCGCCTGCAATTTCCTCATCTCGCCGTCATCTCCTTCGAGATACGCCCCGAAGGAAAAGAGCTGATGGACACCAACTCCCGCCGCTTCGGCGCACCGGGCATTACGGCGGTAACCGGAGATTTCCTGCACACCGACCTCACTCCCTTTGCCCGCCCCGATGCCGTCTTCATCGGTGGACACGGCGGACATCTGGAGGAAATGATAGAGAAAGTGAAACAAGTGCTGCACCCCGAAGGCTGCATCGTCTTCAACTCCGTATCGGCAGAAAGCAAGGAGGCGTTCTGCCGAGGAATCGAGCGGAACGGAATGGTGCTCCACCCTTCCACCCATATCGCCTTGAACGAATATAACCCCATTGAAATTATGAAAGCCACGCTTTCTTAAACATACCCATTATGAAAACAGCTATTATTCTAATCTCCGAAGCCGGTTTGAGCATAGCCCAATCACTGCTCAACGAACTTCCCGACTCCGAAATCTTCACCCTCAGGCACGAAGAGGGATGCACACATATAGAATCCGCCGGCAAATTCACAGCGGAAAACTTCAACCGCTATGATGCCTTTGTCTTCATTGGCGCCATGGGAATCTGTGTCCGCACCATCGCTCCTTGCGTGAAGAACAAATATACCGACCCTGCCGTGATTTGCGTGGACAGTACCGGTAAATTTGCCATCTCCGTACTTTCCGGACACATCGGAGGAGCCAACGAACTGACCCACCAGGTAGCGAATATCCTCGGGGCCGAACCGGTAGTCACCACGCAAAGCGACTGCACCGGTCTATGGGGACTCGATACCCTGCCCCAACGTTTCGGGTGGTTTCCGGTCATCAACGCCGAGCCCTCCACCCTCCTGTTGGCAGAACTTGCCAAGACGCCCGAAGAGAAAAAAAGAGTATGCATGAACGAGCATATCAGCCTCTTCGTTTCCGGCAAGCCCACCGCCCTGCTGCTCACGGTGCGCAATGAAGGCACGGACTGGATGGAGGCGCACCTGCCGCCTCATGTAGAAGTATTCTACCGGGTGCAGGACATTAAACCTTCACGCTTCAAACTGATTCTGTGCGTATCTCCCCAAGTCCCCAACTTCCCGGAAATGCCTATGATATGCTACGTGCCCTGTGTCGTACACCTCGGCATCGGCCTTGCCCGGCTGGCAGGTCCCGTGCGGAAAGTGGAGAAAGAGATTATGAACACACTGAAGGAATACGGCATCATGCCCCAAAGCATCGCCTCCATCTCCACGATTAAAGCTAAAAGTGACGAACCGGTAGTGAAAGCGCTCCAAAAGAAGTTCCCGGTCTACTTCTATACAGCCGAGGAACTGGCAGAGATAGAGGTGCCCCATCCCAGCAAAACCGTCATGAAGCACATGGGTACCCCCAGCGTCAGTGAAGCCGCCGCCTTACTGAGTGCAAACAACTCCCGGCTGCTGGTGCCCAAGAAGAAAGGAGAGAACTATACCGTGGCCGCCGCCCTTGACATAAGAACTGTGCGCCAGGGCCACATCGAAATAGTGGGTGCCGGCCCGGGCGACCCGGACCTGGTTTCCGTACGCGGACGCCAAATGCTGGAACGCGCCGACCTCATTCTGTATGCCGGCAGTCTCGTTCCCAGGGAGCTGACTCTCTGTGCCAAGGCCGGTGCTACCGTACTCAGCTCCGCTTCCATGGATTTGGAAGAACAATTTGAAGTGATGAAGAAGTTCTATGACAAGGGAAAATTCATCGTACGCCTGCATACGGGTGACCCATGTATCTATGGTGCCATTCAGGAACAGATGAACTACTTTGACCAGCACGGCATGAGCTACCACATCACCCCCGGCATATCCTCCTTCCAGGCGGCGGCAGCTGCCTTGAAGTCGCAGTTCACCATTCCGGAAAAAGTGCAAAGCATCATCCTAACACGCGGCGAAGGACGTACGCCCATGCCCGAACGCGAAAAGCTACATCTCATGGCACGCTCACAAAGTACCATGTGCATCTTCCTCAGTGCAAGCATTGCGGAGCAGGTGCAGGAAGAACTGTTGCAGGAATATCCGGAAACTACCCCCGTAGCTGTCTGCTACCACTTGACATGGAAAGACGAACAAATATTCAGGGGGGAACTCAAAGACCTTGCCAGAATAGTGAAGGAAAATAACCTCACCTTGACAACCATGATTGTCGTAGGCGAAGCCATCGGCAACCGTGAAGGTCTGTCACGGCTCTATGCACACGAGTTCAAGCATCTGTACCGGAAATAAATCAACGATTAATCACCCATAAACATTCAAACATGATATTAATATTTGGCGGAACCACCGAAGGACGCATAGCCATCCAAACCCTTGAAGAAGCCGGAAAAACTTTCTACTATTCTACCAAAGGGGATGAGCAGGACGTACTTCTGCATAATGGCATCCGCCTGCAAGGCGCGATGGATGCAATAGAAATAGAAACATTCTGTGCACAGCATCACATAAAGCTGCTGATAGACGCCGCGCACCCCTTTGCCACACAGCTGCATGAGACTCTGGAACAAGTCTCCGTGGAATCGAATATCCCCGTCATCCGTTTCGAGCGTATCTTCCCGGAACGCGATGAAGAACACATCACCTGGTGCAGGGATTATGACGATGCCATCGAGAAGATACAGAAAGAAAAGATTTTCATCTTACTTGCACTGACCGGCGTACAGACCATAGGTAAGCTGAAGCCTTTGTGGCAGAATGCCTGCTGTTACTTCCGCATCCTCGACCGTAACAGCTCGCGCAAGCTCGCCCGGGAACAGGGCTTCTCCGAGAAGAACCTCTACTACTACACACCCGGAGAAGACGAGCAAGTCCTGATGAAACAGCTTCATCCCGAAGCCATACTCCTCAAGGAAAGCGGGATATCCGGTGGATTCTGCGAGAAGGTGGAAGCTGCCCGGCAACTGGGTATACGCATCTTTGCCATCCGACGCCCCGAGACATCCGGCAAGTTTATCTGTGTAAACGGCGAGCATGGCCTGCGCCGCATAGTCGAGAAACATTTACCCGACTTCTTCCCCCTGCGCAGCGGACTGACTACCGGAACATGTGCCGCCGCTGCCGCCGTAGCCGCCACCTGGGATGTATTCAATATCTACTTCAAAAAGCGTCCTACGGAATTTCCGGTAGTTCTTCCCAACGGAGAAACCATACAGGTTCCCGTAGAGCCGCAGCACCATATTCCCCACTCCGACCTTCTGGAAAACGGTGACGGCATGTTCGAGACAAGCGCTACCGTCATCAAGGATGCCGGCGACGACCCGGACATCACCAACGGGATGAAAGTTGTGGCCAATATAGCCATACCTTTCCGCATAGACGACCCGCTGCCGGAAGACACTCCCCAGGACGACTACAACATCATCGTCTGCGGCGGCGAAGGCGTAGGTGTCATCACCATGCCCGGTCTGGGACTTGAGCTCGGTAGCTCTGCCATCAACGACACCCCACGCGAAATGATAAAGAAGAACGTCAAGCTATGGCTTGAACGCCTCCATATTGCCAAACAGCCCAATCCTATTCTCATTACCATCTCCATCCCCGGTGGAGAAGAAATAGCCAAACGCACCTTCAATTCCCGCCTCGGTATCGAAGGAGGCATTTCCATTATCGGGACCTCCGGCATCGTGAAGCCATTCTCCTCGGAAGCCTTCATCAATTCCATCCGGAAGTCCATGGAAGTGGCAAAGGCAACCCGGAACCCTCGTATCGTCATCAGCTCCGGCGCAAAGAGCGAACGTTTCATCAAGGCGTATTATCCCGACCTCCCCACCCAGGCTTTCGTGCATTACGGCAACTTTATCGGCGAAACCTTGAAAATAGCAGCCGAAGAGCAAGTACCGCACGTCACCCTCGGCGTGATGATGGGAAAGGCCGTGAAACTGGCCGAAGGCAATCTGGATACCCACAGCAAGAAAGTGACCATGAATAAGGAATTCATTCAAGACCTGGCACGCCAGACGGGATGCAGCGAAGAAACACTTGCCGCCATCGGACAGATGAACCTGGCGCGTGAACTCTGGGACATCATTCCCGAAGAGCTGCTGGAAAAGTTTGGCAAGGCACTGATTGAGCTCTGTCACCGGCACTGTGACCCCTTGCTGCCCAACAGCGAACTAACAGTATTACTCATAACCGAAAACGGAAAAATTTACTCATGAAGAAGAAGATAATCATTACCGTCTGTATGGCAATGACCGTACTGACCGGTCTGGCACAAAGCCCGCTGTCCTTTCATGCAAAAGCTGGAATCGGTACCTCCCATTTTCATGGAAAACACTCCAGTAGTGACACCCAAATAGCTTACAAAGCTGGTGTCGGTGCAGAATATGTCCTCAACAAGACCTGGGTGCTGCAATCCGCATTGGAATTCGTGTCCATCGGCGGTAAAGACGAGATAAGCCACATCGGCAAGGCCAAAATGCATGAACTGTATCTGCAAATCCCCCTCATGATAGCGGCCCGCCTCCATCTGGGCAAGGATTATCATGCCTCGCTGAGTGTCGGCCCTTATGCGGCCATAGGTGTGGCAGGCAAGACCTCCGGCGAAACCTACGAATATAGTAGCAGTATCCAGGGAGGATACCAGTTCAAGATAGACACTTTCGGCAGCATGGTAGACGGGAAAATGGGTAACAACCGTTTCGATGCAGGTATTGCCTTGGGACTTACTTTTGAATACAGAAGATTCATCATCGGTGCAGAGACACAAGTGGGACTGGTAAAAGTCAATGAGCAGATAAACCAGATGATAGGTCATTCGGAAGAAGGAGGATATTTTCCCAAGAACTTCGCCGCATTCTTCACGCTGGGGTACCGGTTCTGGTAAGGGAACATTTTGCCATACAGAGTTGTTTAGTATACAAACAGATACTCAACAATATAAACTGAATAATATGGCAAAAAGAATTCCTATCCTGCTGGCAGCAATGACAGCCCTCACCTTCGCCCCTCAAACAGCAGAGGCATGTACCGGTATCACCCTGACGGCCAAAGACAATGCGCACGTCGTAGCTCGCACCATCGAATGGGGAGGCAGTGAGCTGAACAGCCAGTACGTCATCGTACCGCGCGGTTATTCGCAACAATCACTGACACCCGGAGGCAGTCTGTCCGGCATGGAGTTCACCTCACGCTATGGCTACGTAGGCCTGGCAGTGGAGCAAAAGGAGTTCGTGGCCGAAGGTCTGAATGAAGCCGGGCTCTCCGCCGGGCTGTTCTACTTTCCCGGATATGGCAAATATGAGGAGTACGACCCCACACGAAAAGCGTCGAGCATAGCCGATTTACAATTGGTATCATGGCTGTTGGGAAGCTTTTCTACTGTGGACGAGGTAAAGGAGGCTATTGAAAATGTGACGGTCATAGCCATTGACCCACGCGCCTCCACCGTACATTGGCGGATTGCAGACAAGACCGGCCGCCAACTGGTATTGGAGTTCATCGACGGACAGCCCCGTTTCTATGAAAACAAACTGGGAGTATTGACAAACTCCCCCGGCTTTGACTGGCAGATGACCAACTTAAACAATTATGTGAACCTCTACCCGGGCAGTGCCGAAAGCAAATCGCTGGGCAATGTGACTATAGCCCCTTTCGGTTCGGGAAGCGGCTTTTTGGGAATTCCGGGAGATGTGACTCCCCCTTCCCGCTTTATCCGTGCCGCTTTCTACCAGACTTCTACACCACCACAGAATACCGCACAGGAAACCGTTCTCCAATGTTTTCAGATACTGAATAACTTTGATATACCCGTAGGCATCGAGTTTCCCCTCGGCCAGGTTCCTGCCAATATTCCAAGTGCCACCCAATGGACATCGGCCACAGATATGACAAACGGTATCATCTACTATCGCACCATGTACAACAGTACAATCAGAAGCATTGATTTGAGACAGATAGACTTCGGGCGCATCGAGTACCATGCAGCTCCCCTCGATAAAGTGAAGCGGCAACCGATAGTTCCCGTGAAAATTGAATAGGGACGCAGAAACTTCAAGATTGCCGCTGTTGCAGTTGTTCCGCCTCCTTCCTCTTCATCTCCGCCAGCACCCCGCAGGTCAATGGAATGGCGAGGAAGAAGGTCAGCATGTCCGACGCCGCCTGGCACATCTCCACCCCTTTCAGTCCTAAGAAATAAGGAAGAATGAAGATGAGGGGGATGAAGAACAGCCCTTGACGGGCAGAGGAAAGTATCGTAGCGCGTACGGGCTTGCGGATAGTCTGCAGCATCATGTTGCTGACCACAATCCATGCACCCAACGGATAGGTGATGAACTGCCAGCGCAATGCTGCCGCACCGGTAGCTACAACAGCAGGGTCTCCCTTGCGGAAGATGGAGACAATCTCCTCGGCATATCCCATACCTGCCACCGCACAAACCAGCAAAAAGAAAAAGCCTACCTTCACACAGAACCAGAATCCTTGGCGCACTCTGGCATACAGCCCGGCACCATAATTGAATCCGCATACCGGTTGGAAGCCTTGCCCGAAACCAATTAGGAAAGCATTGATAAACATAGAGATACGCGTCACAATGGACATCCCTGCAATAGCTGCGTCACCATATGCACCGGCCGCCACGTTCAGCAAAATGGTTGCCACGCTTGCCAGTCCCTGCCGGGTGAGTGACGGAGTTCCACCCCCAATAATTTCCTTGATGAAAGCCAGTGTAGGCGTAAAGTTTCTGTAACGTATACGTATATTTCCTCCTCTGCGCCCCATATATAGCAAAAGGATGAAACTACATATCTGGCTGACTACTGTGGCCAGTGCGGCACCGGATATGCCCATATCGCATACAAAAATCAGGATAGGGTCGAGCACCACGTTGATGACCGCCCCACTCACAATCCCCACCATGGCATACGCCGCATTACCTTGAAAACGTATTTGGTTATTCAGCACCAATGAGGCGGTCATAAAAGGAGTACCCAGCAGAATGATTCCCAAATAGCGCTCCGTATACGGAAGAATAGTAGGCGTCGACCCCAAAGCAAGGGAAAGCGGTGTAAGGAACAGCAATCCCAGCACAGCCAGAGCCGCTCCGATAAACAAGGCAAAAAAGAAGCCGGTGGATGCCATCTTCTCGGCACTCTCCGTTTCCTGCGCCCCCAACTTACGGGAGATGTAGTTCCCCGAACCATGACCGAAGAAGAATCCCACAGCCTGGATAATGGACATCACAGAAAACACGATACCTACGGCAGCCGTAGACTGGGTATTTATTTTACCCACAAAATAGGTATCTGCCATGTTGTAGAAGGACGTCACCAGCATGCTGATGATGGTCGGCACAGCCAATGACGTAATCAGCCGGGGGACCGGAGTCGTCGTTAAGTGGACATAATTATCCTTTGCAGAATGGTGCATCATAGGGAATGGAATGACAAGACTATTTGCAGCAATTTCTCAATGGAGTACACTGTTACCGGCTCCTTGCCCGGTCGATGGAATACGAAGCTGCCGTCTCCCTTCAAATCTCCGGTTTCGATATAAATCTCCGATTCAACATTCCGGTTTGCCAGAATCCCGTTTCTCTGGAGTGCCTTGCGCACCATGGCATACTTCTGCCCGTGGCCCGCCAAGCGTATCTGGGAGGTATATTCATTGGCTACCCTGAACAGTCCCGTTTCCAAATCAAAGGCAATACCCTTACGGGCAAAGAAATTGCTCAGGCTGCCGTTCAACGAAAGGTCCTCGGGAGTACCGATAGTTACGCCGTTCACCTTGTCCATCAGCCATATTTTGTCCGCTATCTGCAGGGCCAGTTCCAAGTCGTGAGTAGAAAGGAAAATCGTCTTGTCCGTTTGCCGGCTGAGCTGGTGAAGCAGTTGCATCATCTCTACTTTACTGGGAAAATCAAGGAAAGCTGTCGGTTCATCCAGATAGATGACGGGAGTTTCCTGGGCGAGCGCCTTGGCTATCATCACCTTCTGCCGTTCACCGTCACTCAGCGTATGCACCATGCGGTGTGCCAGATGGGGAATGCCTACCAGGGCGATGGATTTGTCCACCACAGTCTTGTCCTCTTTCGAAAGAGTTCCCCAGAAACCGGTGTAGGGGCTACGCCCCAGACCTATCAGTTCTACGACGGACATATTGCGTATATCGCACTTCTCCGTCAGCACCACACTAATGACGCGCGAAAGCTGCTTGTCGGTATAGTCCCCAATCTCTTTTCCTTCAATAAATATGTTTCCTCCAAGTTTTGGCTGGAAGGCGGACAACGTACGGAGCAGCGTGGACTTCCCCACTCCATTAGCTCCCAACAAGCAAGTCAGCTCACCACTGTTGATTCCGGCGCAAATGCCGTCTGCCACCACTTTCACATCCCCCTTACCGGGGTAACCGATGGAAAGATTCTCTATATGTATGGTTTCCTTATTCATTCAATTCTCCTTTCCGTTTTCTAAAAAGTACAGAAGCCACTACCGGCGCACCTACCAGTGCCGTCACCGAGTTGACCGGCAAAGCTCCCTCGAAGCCGGGCATACGGGCTATCAGATTGCAGACCAATGCCAGGGAAGCGCCTACCAGCAATGTGGCAGGCATCAACACCCGATGGTCCGAAGAGTGGAAGATGGCACGGCACAGATGGGGAACCGCCAATCCGATAAACATAATCGGACCGCAATAGGCCGTTACAATAGCCACCAGCACACCGGAGCATGAGATAACCAGCAGGCGTGCCCGCTTGATGTTCAGTCCCAGATTGCGTGCATAGCCATCGCCCAGCAGCAACAGATTCATCGTCTTTATCAGCAGGAAGGACAACGGAAGCAGCACAGCCATGATGCAGACAAACAGCACCATCTGGTCGCCCGAAACACGGGCAAAGCTACCCAATCCCCAAATGACATATGCACGTATATCTTCCTCCACACTGAAATATTTCAATACGCCGATGACGGCACTTGCCACATAGCCTATCATCACACCGATTATCAGCAGCGTCACGTTGCCCTTCACCTTCTGGGAGACATAGACAATGAGCGCCATCACAGCCAGCGCACCGATAATGGCGGCAACCGACAAGGCAACCTCGCCCATATACCCCAAACGGCTCAATGCCACACCGCCCATCGCCCCGGACAGCAATACCACACAAGCCACACCCAGGCTGGCACCTGAACTGATGCCCAATACCGAAGGCCCTGCCAGCGGATTGCGGAACACCGTCTGCATCTGCAGACCGCTGACTGACAGCCCTGCTCCCGCCACCAATGCCGTCAACGCCTGGGGCACGCGGGACTTCCAGATGATATTCTGCCAAATAACGGATTCATCCGTATTTCCCCACAATATATTCCACACAGAGCGCAGAGGAATGTGAACCGACCCCAAAAGCAGGTTCAGCAGGAAAAAAAGAAAGATAGATGCCAGTGTCAGCAACATCAACGGAAGTATGGGTCTTTTTATCATTTCAGCAGTTCGTAGTAAGTCGGTTTATAGTCGGGCAACAAATCGGGATGGAAAGCATGTATCAAGTCTTCCAATACAATTTCGGGCTGCATGGGCATACTTTCGTAGAAGGGTTTCTCACGCATGTTGCAGTATACCACTCCCTTCTCACGGAACGCACGGAAGTCGGCATAACGCGGGTCGAGGGACTTCAAGGCATCATACGTGAACGTCCCGTCATAGCTGTTGACAATGCGCCAATAGTCGGCACTCTCCGCCTGGCTATATACGGTTTCAAAATCCAGCGTGACACCTCCCGAACGGGGATCGTCTTTCAAGAAATAATCCGCACCGGCATCACGGAACAGTTCGGCAAGAAAGCTCTTTCCTCCCACTGCATACCAGTTGCCACCCCGTATCTCGCCGCTGAATACCATCGGACGCTTCTTCACGTTGGCAGCCAGCTCCTTCAATTCGTTATAGCGCTTCTCTATCGCAGCAAACTTTTCATTCGCCTCCACTTCCTGGCCTATAAACATGCCGATGAATTTTATCCATTCAGCCTGCCCCAACGGGGTCATCTCCTTATATCCCAAATGGGGAACCAGTGGAATACCGATTTCCCGCATGGCATCATATCCGCCCCGCTTGAAAGGAGAGATAAAGATAACATCCGGATTCATGCTCATTATCACTTCATTATCAAAGTTCCCTTCGATACCAATCTTCACGGTCTCGCCGGACTTCAAACGGTCGTTCATCTCCTTGTTGAAGAGATGGCGCGTACTGGTGATGCCCACCACATAATCGCAGGCATCCAGACGGATGAAGTTGGAAAGTTGCAGGGATGTCATACACATAACGTGCTCTACCGGCGTTTCAATCACCGTATAGTCGCTCGGTATACCGACAGGCTTTATGCCTTTCGGTACCAGCGCATAGTGGAAAGTGCTGCTGCTTTCTTTTTGAGGGTCGTGTATATCCACCAGACGGACATGGTGCGGAAGATATTTCACCGTATAGCCTTTGGCATAGCACGGTACAATGGTAGCTGCCGTGTCTGTCGTAACCGGAGAATAGCCCGTTTCGGAAGAAGATTCGGTAGTAGTCTGTCTTGATTTTAAGCCGCAAGAGGTTACGCATAAAATGCACAGCAGTGCAATGCCTATGGCAGATATCCGGGTCATGACTATTGGGGTTTATAGAATTCGGGCACAATATTCGTCATTTTTGGGGAAATACGCAAATGCTCTTCCCGCAAATTGGTGGATATTGTGCCTAAATAATCTTTAAAAGCCCATCAAGTCATTCAGCGCTTCGCTCATGCTGGGATGTGTAAAGACAAAATCACGGAGGAAGGTATATTCCTGCCCGGTCTTCATGGCCATTGCCACCAGGTTGATGACCTCGCTCGATTCCGGACCAAACAGCGTACATCCCACTATCTTGTCCGTATCGGCGTCCACCACCACCTTGAACAATCCGTTCGTATCGCCCAAAGTCCTGGCACGCGGAACAGCGGCTACCGGCAGTTTGTTGACCTTTATATTCAATCCTTTCTTGCGTGCTTCCGCTTCGCTCAGCCCGATGCGTGAAAGCGGCGGGTCGATGAATACCGAATAGCTCACCGGGTCACGGTCGGACACCTTGCGTTCTCCTGCCCCGAAAAGGTCTTCGCGCAGAATGCGGTAATCATCCAAAGAAATGTAGGTAAACTGCAAACCGCCCTTTACATCACCGATAGCATGTATCTTGGGGTTGGTAGTCTGCAAATAGTCGTCCACCACAATAGCACCGCGCTCATTCACCTCTACACCTGCCGCCGGCAGATTCAAGCCTGCCGTATTCGGACGCCGTCCGGTAGCCAGCAGGATGGCATCTGCGTGTAACTGATGTTCCTCTCCCGTGACCGCATCCCGGTAAATGACGTCAGAGTCTTTCACGGACTGCACGCGTGCATTCAGCCTGAAAACGATTCCTTTCTGTTCCAATACCTCCCGGACACTGTCCGCAATGTCCCGGTCCTCCCGGGATATCAGTTCGGAAGAGCCCTCGAGCACCGTGACTTGCGAACCGAATGAAGCATACATGGAAGCAAATTCTAGTCCGATGTATCCCCCACCTACAATGACGAGCTGTGCCGGCAGCTCAGTCAGTTCCATAATGGAGGTGCTGGTATATACCCGTGGGTTACCTTGTATCCCCTCTATCGGTGGAATGACGGTTTCGGCACCCGTATTGATGAATATCCGGGGAGCTTGCAATTGTAATGTCCCTTCCACCATCCCAACTTCCACCACATCCGGACCTGCAAAGGAGCCGATACCCGTATAGACCGTTATATGAGGATTGTCGGCCAGATTGTGATAGTTCTTCTGACGTAGGAAAGAGACGACCTCTTCCTTCCTTGCAATGGACTGACGATAGTATGCCTTCTTGACCTCCCAAGAAGCGTCTTTGTCCGCATGCTTTGCCGCATGCACCAATGTTTTTGTGGGAATGCAACCGATATTGATACATGTCCCTCCGTACATCTTTTCCGAACGCTCCACTACGGCAACGTCCAGCTTCCGTTTTGCCAACTCGGCAGCCAATGTCTTTCCGCCTTTGCCGAATCCGATGATAATGACATCATACTGTTTCATACGTCTATTTCCTTAATTGGTTCAATACTCTTTTTGCACTGTCAGACAGTACGACAATGGCACCGGCAAGAATGGCCGTATCCTTGATGACCAAGCGCCCTGCCCCCGTCAGCAACGGAAAGCCGTGCTCCCCGCTTCCCAAGTCGGGCACCCACACCTCAGGGGTTGTCACCAGGAAAGAGAGGGTACCTATTGTCATGACAATGGCCAGTGCAGCTCCCGCCAGTCCGATTTTCGGAGAGAATATCCCCAGAAATGTCAGAATGCCGATGGTCATAATCAGAATGCCCAGACCGTGAGAGAAACCATACGTATTGTTCTCCACGTGCCACTGATGTTTCGCCTCATTGAACTCGCCCTCTTTCAGCTTATACTCCTTGTACTCCGGGGCACTCTTTGTATAAAAGAAGCTCATGAACGGGCTGTTCGCCACAAAAGGGACAATCCCTTCAGCCTCATAATTCCAGAATTTCAACCCACCAATCCATACGAAAATAACCAGGATGGCTACACGAATCAAATTAACACCCAACTTTTGAGTGGAAGCGGCCAGCGTCAACGCAGCCATAAACAAGTTTTGCAATTTCGTTTTCATCTTTGTTCTACTTTTTAAATGGTTTCAGTAATATGACTTGATTTTTGTTTTTGCAAAGTTCCTTGTTTTCCACCACGTACGAAATGGCAATTATTCCGCAACAGTTGGCAATTCTTCCCGTTTCACTCTTTTCCGGTAGTCCGAGACACTCTCGCCGGTCATTTTCTTGAAAAAACGGCTGAACGCGGACAAGTCTTCGAAGCCCAGAATGGAGCTGATTTCCTTAGCGCTTTTGTGGGTATACAGCAGCAATCTCATGGCTTCTGCCTCAATGCGGTCATGAATCACCCGTAAAGGGGAAGGCAACCCGCAGGTCGAGAACAGATTGGAAAGTGTCTTGGGAGAACGGCAAAGAATATCGGCATAATCCTGCACTTGCTTCTTCTCCTTGAAATGCCGGTCCACTAATACGTAATACTGCCGGATGATGTCAAACGTCTTTTCCTTCTCCTGCCCCACCCCAAAACGCTGGCGCGCAATGCGTGTGCAGGTAATGATGAAACGTTTCAAGACAATCCGCAGCATCTCCTCCTGCAGGTTGTCATGGATGACCGATTCCTGCCGGAAAATGCGGACTATGTCATGCAAGTTGGAAGACTGCCCGGCAGAAAGCGCCAGTCTCATCACCCTGGAAGAGCCATAAAAAAGGAGTCCGTTGCAAGAGACCTCGTTGTCATGTCCATAGATGCAATAAAAATTGCTGTTGAATACAAACGTCAGGTATTCACCGTCCACCTCTTTTACCTCCAGGTGATGCAACGGGGTCAAGGTCACGATTTCATCCTTTTCCAGGCGCATGGGGATATGGTCTATTTCCAGAGTGAGCGTACCGATCTGTACCCAAATGAATTTATACAGAGTCTTGTCACGTTGCAGCGACGCACGCTCATGGTAGCTGGAAGTCATGGCTATGTTGCCATTCAAGCGGGTGTTCAGTTGATAATCCATAAAAAACAGATTGTTTTAGTAAATAACAAAGATAGCGAATATCTTGTTTGCTACTGATTATTTCCCCACTTTTGTAGCCGTTTTGCTGTTCTTTAATTTTTAACTTTAATGTCTTCATGCAAATGTTCCCCGTCATATTTGTATCTCTCGGTCCCGGCGAACCGGAACTGATTACCGTAAAAGGCTTGAAAGCCCTGCAGACAGCCGACTGTATATTCTGTCCCGAGACACTGGCCAAAGATGGAAACAGAGTTTCACGCGCAGCCGACATCCTATTGCAACTCGACATTCCGGAAAACACGGTGCACCGCTTTCCACTCCCCATGAGCAAACAGCGCGAAAAAGCCCTGAGCGCCTACGACGAGGTCTATATGGAGAGCTCCACCCTCCGGCAACAAGGAAAGAAGGTCTGTATCGTTGCCGAAGGAGATGCCGGATTCTACTCTTCCATACATTATGTATATGACAAACTGCAGGCAGACGGCATCCCCGTGAAGCACATCCCCGGTATCCCCGCCTTCATTGCCGCCGGCGCACTGGGCAGGCTCCATGTGGCCAGCCAGGAAGAGCGGCTGACGGTGATACCCGGCATTACTACGACAGAAGAGATAGAGAAACTGACAAGCGAAAACAGTGCGGTTGTCATCATGAAGTTGTCCAGATGCACCGATGAGATTCACCGCTGCATCCGCCTGCATCCCGAATACCGGTATCACTATTTTGAGAATGTAGGCACTCCGGAAGAGAAGTATATCAATGACAGCAAGCGGATAGCGACCATCCGCTTCCCCTATTTTTCCCTGCTTATCATTCGTACAGAGACCTTTTGAGTCCGATTTAATACAATTTCGCACGCCATAGGCATTATTTTAATGAAAATGGGTTACCTTTGCGCCGTTGAAATATAAAAAAGATAAGAACATGAAGAAAGTCGTTTTTTATATGATGCTGCTGGTTATGAGCATCGGTTATGCCTATGCACAAGGAAAGGCAGACATCAAATTCGAACAGACCACCCACAACTTCGGCACATTCTCCGAAAACAGTCCTGTGGTCAGCTACACCTTTAAGTTTACGAACGTAGGCGATGCTCCGCTTGTCATCCATCAGGCTGTAGCTTCCTGCGGATGTACCGTTCCCGAATATTCACAAGAACCGATAGCACCGGGAAAGACTGGAACAGTGAAAGTAACTTATAATGGAACCGGAAGATACCCCGGACACTTCAAGAAATCCATTACCCTGCGCACCAATGCCAAAACGGAAATCATGCGATTGTTTATCGAAGGGGACATGACCGCTAAAGATGCCAAATAAGCATTTTACCATACAGAATTAAGGAGATTTTTTTAAATCTCCTTTTTTTTTGCTTTCTTTGAAGTCTATTAAAGAAAAACATAAAACTACAAAACCTATGAAACAAGAAGAAGAACCTATTACCGGACTACCGGAAAATGCGTTCCGTGAATTGAAACCGGGAGAAGTGTACAACCCTCTGATGAGCCCGGATAAGAAGTATTCAGAAGTAAATGCCTGGTCGGTGACATGGGGTATTCTGATGGCCATCCTCTTTTCGGCCGCAGCCGCCTATCTGGGGCTGAAGGTGGGACAAGTATTCGAAGCCGCCATCCCCATCGCCATCATTGCCGTCGGCGTATCGGGTGCCGCCAAACGCAAAAACGCATTGGGCGAAAACGTCATTATCCAGTCTATCGGTGCCAGCTCGGGCGTCATCGTGGCAGGTGCCATCTTCACCCTTCCGGCACTCTATATTCTCCAAGAGACCTATCCGAAAGAAATCACCGTCACCTTTGCACAAGTCTTTATCAGTTCCCTGCTGGGAGGTGTGCTGGGTATTCTTTTCCTTATCCCCTTCCGCAAATATTTCGTGAGCGACATGCACGGCAAGTATCCCTTCCCCGAGGCGACAGCCACCACACAAGTGCTCGTCTCCGGTGAAAAGGGCGGAAGCCAGGCAAAACCATTACTCATGGCTGGTATTATCGGAGGTCTATACGACTTCATCGTGGCAACCTTCGGCTGGTGGAACGAGAATTTCACTACCCGCGTATGCGGCTTCGGCGAAATGCTGGCCGAGAAAGCCAAGCTGGTATTCAAGGTTAATACGGGTGCTGCCGTGCTCGGTCTGGGTTATATTGTGGGACTGAAATACGCGTCCATCATCTGTGCCGGCTCACTGGCCGTATGGTGGATTATCATCCCCGGTATGTCCATGATTTGGGGAGATTCCGTACTGAACCAATGGAACCCCGAAATCACGGCAACCATAGGCGCTATGGCTCCGGAAGAAATCTTCAAATACTATGCCAAGAGCATCGGTATCGGTGGCATTGCCATGGCAGGTATCATCGGCATTATCAAGTCTTGGGGCATCATCAAGAGTGCCGTAGGACTGGCTGCCAAGGAAATGGGAGGTAAGTCCAACGTGGAAGCCAGTGTGAAACGCACACAGCGGGACATCTCCATGAAGATTATCGCCATCGGTTCCATCATCACGCTGCTGCTGGTTGTTCTCTTCTTCTACTTCGATGTGATGCAGGGCAACTTGACACATACCATTGTAGCTATCCTGCTTGTTGCAGGTATCGCTTTCCTGTTCACCACCGTGGCAGCCAATGCCATTGCGATTGTGGGCACAAACCCCGTATCCGGAATGACGCTGATGACATTAATCCTGGCATCCGTAGTCATGGTAGCCGTAGGGCTGAAAGGTCCCGAAGGGATGGTTGCGGCACTGGTGATGGGCGGTGTTGTATGTACGGCACTGTCCATGGCGGGAGGCTTCATCACAGACTTGAAAATCGGTTACTGGCTGGGTAGCACGCCTGCCAAGCAGGAGACCTGGAAGTTCCTCGGAACCATCGTTTCTGCCGCTACCGTAGGTGGTGTAATGATTATCCTGAACAAGACATACGGTTTCACCAGCGGACAGCTGGCCGCTCCGCAAGCCAATGCCATGGCGGCCGTTATCGAACCTCTGATGAACGGTGTGGGTGCTCCTTGGCTGCTCTACGGCATCGGTGCAGTGCTGACCGTCATCCTCAATTTCTGCAAGATTCCCGCACTGGCATTTGCATTGGGTATGTTCATCCCATTGGAACTGAATGTTCCGTTGGTAGTGGGCGGTGCCATCAACTGGTACGTGACCAGCCGCAGCAAGGATGCCGCTCTCAATGCCGAACGCGGGGAGAAAGGTACCCTGCTTGCCTCCGGTTTCATTGCCGGCGGTGCATTGATGGGTGTGGCAAGTGCTGCCATGCGTTTCGGAGGAATCAACCTCGTAAACGATGCATGGTTGCAGAACACCTGGTCCGAAGTGCTGGCGCTGGGTGCTTATGCCATTCTGATATTCTACCTCATCAAAGCTTCCATGAAAACCAAATAACTTTTAAATACCAAGAACATGAAAAAGATTCTACTTTTATCTTTTCTATTTGCAGCGACCATGTTATCTGCACAAAAGCCCGTTGAGCTGCCCCTATGGCCCAACGGTGCCCCCAATAACAACGAACTGACCAATTCCGGACAGAACCATAACAACGAATGGGTGTCCGATGTCACCACCCCTACCCTTACGGTGTATCCTGCCTCCCACCCCAACGGCATGGCCATCATCATGTGTCCGGGAGGTGGCTACGGAGGGCTGGCCATGAAGCACGAGGGACACGACATGGCTCCCTGGTTCAACACACAAGGCATCACCTATGCAGTACTGAAATACCGTATGCCCAACGGGCACCATGAAGTGCCCCTTTCCGATGCCGAACAAGCCATCCGCATGGTACGCGAACATGCCGCCGAATGGGGTGTCAATCCTCAGCGTGTAGGCATCATGGGCGCTTCTGCCGGCGGCCATCTGGCAGCTTCGCTTGCCACACTATACAGCGGTGACAAGACCCGTCCCGACTTCCAGATCTTGTTCTATCCGGTGATTTCCATGCAGAAAGGCGTTACCCATGGAGGTTCCCGTAAGAACCTTATCGGAGAAAATCCATCTCAGGAGCTGGAACAAAAATACTCCCTCGAAAGACAAGTGTCCCCACGCACTCCGCAGGCTTTTATCATGCTTTCTTCGGACGACGACGCAGTGCCACCCATCAACGGCATTGGCTATTTCCTCGCCTTGCGTGACCACAAAGTGCCTGCCAGCCTGCATGCCTACCCTACCGGCGGACATGGCTGGGGATTCCGGGACAACTTCACCTACAAGCGTCAATGGACGGAAGAACTGGAGAAGTGGTTGCGTGAAGGGCTCGTATTCCCGGTCTCTGAACCTACCACAAAGAAATAAAAGCAATTATGAATAAAAAGTATTTTTTACTCACTTGCCTCGCAGCGTTTCCCTTTGCCCTGACTGCTCAGGAGAACAATCGCTACGAAGAGATTACCAACCCCAAGCTGACAAGCATCAACCGGGAGCCTGCCCGCAGCACGTTCACCTCCTACGTCACGGAGGCTGATGCCGTCATCAATGACCGCAAGAACGGAACCTTCCGCTTGTCCCTTAACGGGAAATGGAAATTCCATTATGTGGAAACCTTCGCCGACCGCCCCACGGACTTCATGATGGACCGTGTGGACGCCAGCCGCTGGCCGGACATCAATGTACCCGGAAACTGGGAGTTGCAGGGATTCGGTACGCCCATCTATGTGAACCAGCCTTATGAATTCTGTTCTTCGGGCTATCCTCCTTATTGGGACAAGCCCAATCCTCCATACGTTCCCCAAGAATGGAATCCCACCGGCACCTACCGCCGCGAGTTCACTCTTCCGGGAGACTGGGACGATAAGGAAATTTTCCTGAGTGCCGACGGCGTACGCGGGGCAGCCTTCTACTACCTCAACGGCAAGTTTGTAGGCATGAGTAAAGATGCAAAGACTCCGGCGCGTTTCAACGTCAGCGCCATTGCCAAGAAAGGGAAGAATGTCATTGCCATTCAGATACACCGCTTTTCCGATGCCAACTATCTGGAATGCCAGGACTTCTGGCGCATCAGTGGTATCGAACGGGACATTTACTTATATGCCCAGCCTCAAATCCATCTCACGGACTTCAAGGTGGAGTCTCCTTTGGATGAGAACTACCGGAACGGTATCCTCAAGGTAAAGGTGCAGTTTACCAATGAAAGCGGACAAAATTCCCCATTTCTCGTTGGCTACCGCCTGCTGGACAAGAACGACCAGCAGATAGCCCAGTCCTCTACCCAGGTCAGCGGTGACCAGACAGAAGTGGAGTTCACTAAGAAAACCATCCAGGAACCTTTGCAATGGACAGCCGAAACGCCCAACCTCTATACCCTCGTCATCAGCCTAAAGCGACCTAACGGGGATGTGATTGAAGCGACAAGCTGCAAAGTAGGTTTCCGTACAGTGGAAATCAAGGACAAGCAACTGTTGGTAAACGGACAACCTATCCTCGTGAAAGGCGTGAACTATCACGAACACAACGAGAATACCGGTCACTATGTCTCCGAAGAACTGATGAAGAAAGATTTCGAGCTTTGGAAGAGATACAATGTCAATACCGTCCGCACCTGTCACTATCCCCAGCAGGAACGTTTCTACGAACTCTGCGATGAATATGGTATCTACGTCATCGACGAAGCCAATATCGAAAGTCACGGCATGGGTTACGACTTGCGGGTAGGCGGTACGCTGGGAAACAATCCGCTCTTCATGAATGCCCATCTCGACCGTACCATGAATATGTACGAACGGGACAAGAACCATCCGTCAGTCATCATCTGGTCGCTGGGCAACGAAGCCGGGAACGGATTGAATTTCTACGTTACCTACAACACCTTGAAGACGCTCGACAGCCGTCCCATCCAGTATGAACGCGCACTGTTGGAATGGAATACGGACATCTACTGCCCGATGTACGCTTCCCCTTCCTATCTGGAGAAGTATGCCCGGAACAAGGAGATGACGCGTCCCCTCATTCTTTGCGAGTATGCCCATGCCATGGGCAACAGCCTCGGCAACTTCCAGGAGTATTGGGACATCATCGAAAAATATCCCATCCTCCAGGGTGGCTGTGTCTGGGATTGGGTAGACCAGGGCTTTGCCGCCAAGACTGACGATGGCCGTAAATACTGGACTTATGGCGGCGACTATGGCGAGAACGGCACTCCCTCTGACGGTAATTTCTGCATCAACGGCGTGGTATATCCCGACCGCAGTGTCAAACCGCAGACGGAAGAGATGGGGAAGGTCTACCAGAACATCAAGTTCCTCGACTTCGACAAGCAGACTTCCACCGTGAAAATCCGCAATGATTTCTCTTTCACCAATCTCGACAAGTACGACTTCTACTACATCATCCGCGACCATGGAAAGGAAGTCTACCGTGGCAAGATTGAAAATATCCATGCTGCACCGGGCAAGACGGTAACCACCGGCTTCCTGAACGGCATACCCAAAGAGAAACAGACAACGGGAGATGTGCGTATCGAGTTCTATGCAGCCATCAAGACGGCAGAGCCTTTCCTCCCGGCCGGCACGGTCATCGCACGCGAACAGACCTACGTCCATACTTTCTACAAGAAAGAGGCTACGGCACAGCAGCCCGCCACTTCTAAGGAAGAGGGAAATTTGGTGGCGTTCTCCGGTCCCGACTTCAAAGCCACCTTCGACAAGCAAAGCGGTCTGCTCACCTCCTATTTATACAAGAAGCACGAGTACATACTGAACGGTCAAGGTCCCCGTCCCTTCTTCTGGCGTGCACCGACGGACAACGACTATGGAGCCAACCTCCCCGTCCGCCTCAAAGCCTGGAAAGAGGCAAGCTATCAGGAACCGAAAGCCGAAAGCTTCCAAGTGACTCCGGGCAGCAATGCCACGACAGTAAAGGTGACCTACCGTTTTCCGCAGACAGAGGCCCGTTGGAACATCACCTATAAGATATATGCCAGCGGAGTCATCAAGGTAGACAACCGCTTCATGGCCGAAGGAGACCAAGCTCCGATGATACCGCGTGTGGGCCTGCGGATGCAGTTGCCGGAAAGCTTTACAGACTTGACCTACTACGGTCGCGGTCCGAAAGAGAATTACCGAGACCGCCGTACCTCCCAGTTCATCGGAGAGTACGCCATCCCGGTCAAGGATATGTACGAGCCGTATGTCCGCCCACAGGAGAACAACCATCGCACGGACATCTATTGGTGCGCCCTTACCGATAAGACGCAACGTGGTTTGCTGCTCATCGCCGACCGCACCTTTGAGCTGAACGCCTCCAACTATCCCCTGGAAAGTATGGACAGCGGCGATACGATTGACAACGGCGCTCCGCGTACCGAAAAGACCCATCACCGCCACCTCACCGACCCTCTGCCGGAAAAGATGGTCGATTTGTTCATTGATTACCGCATGATGGGTGTCGGTGGAGACGACAGTTGGGGCGCAACCGCCCATGAGCCCTATCTGATTCGTCCGGGCAAAGAGAACGCCATTGAATACGGTTTCTCCCTTGTTCCGTTCGATAAAAAGGAGGATTATAAATATTTAATCCGGCAATATTGAATTTAATCCCTCCGGATTAAGCTTTTATAAAAAGGATGTAGTAAATTTGCTGCATCCTTTTTACGTTTAAGAACAATAATAATCAAAAGAGAGAAAAATGAAAACAATGACTAAATTTATGTTCAGCGCCCTCTGCGCCGCAGCCATGGTAACTTCCGTTTCTGCCCAGGGAGGGAAAGATATGTTGAGCAATGGAATAAAGTATCTGGATGTGCCATACGTAGCCCATACGCTGGAGGCTGATGGTCCCGAAGAACTCGTCATCAACTGCGATGAGGTAGACTGCACCACGCTGGTGGAATATGTGCTGGCAGAGACACTCACTCCCAAATTAGCCGACGGGGACATCTCGGAAAGCGCTTTCGCCGATAACCTGCAAAAAATCCGTTACCGTGACGGTAAAATCGACGGGTACACTTCCCGCCTGCATTATATTGCCGACTGGATAAACAATGGCGTACGCAACGGCTTCCTTCAAGATGTAACGGGCGCCATGAGTCCCGACACCGAACGGTTGTCTATCTCCTACATGTCTTCCCATCCCCAACTTTACAAGCAGCTGGCCAATTCGCCGGAGAACGTAGCCAAAATGAAGAAGATTGAGCAATCCTTGTCCGGCAAGGAAGTTCACTATCTTCCCAAAGCCAAACTTCCCGCCGATGGTCTCCCGTGGATTAAAGACGGCGATATCATAGCCATCACCACCAACACTCCGGGGCTGGACGTAGCCCACATGGGAATCGCTTTCTATGCGGATAACAAACTCCTGCTGGTACACGCTTCCTCTACCGACAAGAAAGTGGTCGTCTCCAAAGTCCCCTTGTCCCAAATGCTGAAAGACAATAATAAGTGGACGGGAATACGGGTGCTGAGGATGAAGAAATAAAATGAAATACTATAATATGGAAAAGGCGATGAAGAATCAAATCTTCATCGCCTTTTCCGTATATAGGATTGTTCGTTCCTATTCCTCCACGACAATATATTCATCAATATTCCGTGTTTCTTTACTGAAGTTCACACCTACTTTCACTAATTTCCTGCCATCCAAGGTATAAGGAATCAGATACCCCTTCTCATCTATTTGCTTCAGAGCTGCGTCGGCTGTACCGTCCAGTTTGAACTCAAAAACATAAATAGCGGTAGGAGTATGAACTACTGCGTCCGCACGACCACGGCTGCTGCGAACCTCGGACCGGATAAACTGTCCCAGCAAAGTAAACACTACATGAAAAATAACCTGATAATGACGTTCCGTATCATCACTCAACTCGTACGGAATACCGGAGAAGAATATCTTAAGACGCTCCATAAACGCCTCCACATCTCCACTCTTCAATTCACGCATGAATTTAGCGATGTGGAAACCAGTCTCATCATTGGATACATTGGTATAATAGGGTACCAAAAAATTCAGAAAGCCGTAACGAACCTCATCATTTGGAAAGCCTAAAGTGTATAGCTTCACATCATCATCATACCCTTTTATGGTCAAATAACCACTTTGATAAATCATCGGAAGAGGATTATTTGTTTCCGCACGATATTCAGAGAAAGCGGAAGCCAGCACTTCCACTCCATCTATCAATAGACGTATATCGTAATCACTCTGCTTCAGCAAGTCAACCAAGTAAGTAGGTGTGCCGGTCTGAAACCAATAGTACCCCATCTCTTCTGCATCAAAAGCATTCAATACACTGAACGGATTGAACATTCCTACACCTTCCGGATGAAAATGGTAACCATCATATTGACGTTCCATCAAATCAATCACTTCTTGTAAAGATATCCCTCTTCGTTTAGCCAGTCTCTCAAGTTCCGGCAGAAAGGTTTTCACCAACTCCTCTTTGGTAATACCACACAAAGCAGCGTAAGGAGACTTCATGCTGATATCATTCAGCTGGTTCAAGTCACTGAACACACTTACTTGCGCAAACTTGGTCACTCCGGTCAGGAAAACAAAACGAAGATAACGGTCAGCGCTCTTCAAGACACCGTAGAACGCTTTCAATATTTTCCGATACTCATCCAGCAAGTTCTCATCCAAGACCGCTTGAAGCAATGGCTTGTCATACTCATCAATCAGCACAACAACCTGCTTTCCTGTCTGAGTGCATGCCCGCTCTATCACGTAAGCAAAACGCTCTTCCGGACTACGGTCTTTCTTCTCCTGACCATAGAGCAGCTCCCATTTCTCCAGATACTGATTAAGCATAGCCGTCAAGTCAGCAGCAGCTTCATATTTCCGGGCATTCAAATCCAAGTGCAAAACCGGGTATTCTTCCCATTCCTTTTCCAGCTGTTCGATGGCCAAACCTTGAAACAGATCCTTGCGTCCTTGAAAGTAGGCTTCAAAGGTAGAAAGAAGCAGACTCTTGCCAAAACGACGGGGACGGCTCAAGAAATAAGGTTTACCTACATTTGCAATTTGATAAACCATAGCCGTCTTATCTACATAGAGATAACCATCCCTACGTATTTCCTCAAAAGTCTGTATGCCAATCGGCAGTTTACGCATCTGTTCCATGTTATTATTATAACCTGATTGGTATATGACAAAGGTACGATTTATATTTCAAAAATAAGACGAAAGGCGATGGAGATTTTAGTTTCCATCGCCTTTCATTATTTTACTAATCATCATTTCAGTATTACTCACGTAGACTGGTGCAATCCGAAATACTTCTTCATAAAGCAGGTATAAGAAAAACAAAGCAAAAGAATTATACCTGTCAAATACCAATAACCGTAACCTAAACACATTATATATCCTACGATAATGATTGCCTGTACTGCCATGTAAATAGAAGAAACCATTATATGGGGAATCTTCAGCTCATTCGCCATAATCTGATACAGATGCTTGCGATGCGGTAGCCCGATATTCTCATGAAGCATCAGGCGGTGAATGATAGTCAGTACACTATCCACACCATAAACGGATAAAAGGACTATCCAACTGAAATCTTCCGTTTCAATGATGAGCCTGCCTATCAGGAAAAGAAGGATAAAGGCAATGCTCACCGAACCCACATCACCGGCAAAGCATTTGGCACGCTTGCGGAAATTGAAGAAACAGAAGACTAGAACGGAACAGATAACGGTATAGATGAAATCCGCTTCCACAAAAGTAACCACCTCCTTATTGATATAGGCCAACGCAGCAAGAATAACCAGAGAATAACCACCGGTTATGCCGTTAATGCCATCCATAAAGTTGTAGGCATTGATGATGCCCGTACAGACTATCAAGGCTATGACTATCCACCACCAAGACAAGGAGAACAGTCCCCACTGATAAAACATCATAGCCATAGCAGAGAAATGAAAAAGCAGTCTTGTCATCTGTCCGGTGGATTTTATATCGTCCACGAAGCTGATGAACGTCACCAGTGTCAAGGCAAGCAGGAACCAGGGATATTCAAAGCCACTCGTCAGGAAATAGGCAAACGCCCCGAAATAGAAAATAATCCCACCACCGCGTAAAGTCACTTTCGTATGGGAACTCCGCTCATTGGGCTTGTCGATGATATTGCACCTATCAGCCACTCTAAAATAAAAAAGTTCTGCCAAAAACAGCAGAACCAATATTAACAGATAATACATAACAGTATTTTCCTCTTTAATTTTTAATTATCAATTTTTAATTCTTAACTTTTAATTTGAGAACGATTTTATCGTTCTCACTATCCCCTCCTCTGCCCTCACCGGCATTCTGTCAATACCCAGGGCAGCCTTTATCTTCGCATTACTCACCACATAATTCTCAGTCAACTTGTGCAGACGCTCTTCATTTAAAGGCAAATGGAGCAGAGTCCCAAAACGGGCACAGAACTCCATCAGTCCTCTGTTTATCTTCCAGATATGCGGCTTACGCTCCAAAGCCCGACACATCAAAGTTATCAGTTCATTTGTGGACAAGGCTTCGTCATCTCCCATGTGGTAGATACCACTCGCCACCTCCTTGGTCAAAAGACCTTCCACCACGTAGCAGAGATTGTCTATTGAAGTAAAAGACCTTCTGTTCTCAAAAGCCCCTAAAGGCCAGGGAACACCTTTCCTCACCACATTATAAAGAAGATTCAGATTGCCTTTGTTGCCGGGACCATGAATCATGCAGGGACGCAGGATATAAACCTGCTTGTCATCATAAGGATTAGCTTTCAATTTCCCATTCTCAACCTTCAACTTGTCAAGGATGTAATTCTCGGCAGCTATCTTACTTTCCCCATAAGGCCCTACCGGAGCAGGCACCACATCTTCAGTCAGCATATCACCCACCACACTGTCTGCAGCGGCTTTCACAGAACTGAAGAATACGAACTTCTTCGCAGACGATTCCAGAAAGAAATCAAATATCTTTTGGGTCAATCCCGTATTGATATCAAAATAGGATTGGGCTGCGGACCGATTTTTCATATCATGGGCTTTACCAGCCAGATGAATAATGGCATCGAATTCAGGAAGATCCCACATCAGAAAAGAAGCCGGTTCAATATCCTTCCAGAAAAAAGTCTTTACCACCCCCTCCTTTTCAGGAGCGACAATATCCAGCCCGTAAAGGCTATGACGTTCCTTTAGGGCAACAACAAGATTGGAGCCCACAAAGCCGTGGATTCCAGTGATTAATATGTTCATGGAATTATTCTATAAAATATACTGACCAGAAACGTGATTACCAGTTAGGGACAAAGCCTTTACCGAGGACAAAGGTAGGTCATTTATTACTTGCCAGAAATAGCATATAAGATATTCCTATTTACTCTCTCATTTTACGGGGATTCATGCGATTCATCAGCCCTTGAAAATAAACATTTAAAGGATATGGCAATAAAGAACGGACAAAGGGTATACAAACTCCAATATATGCAATGAAAGACAAATGAAGTCTTCTACAGCCACGTAAACCTATTTTCATTCTATGCCACCCTACTTCTATACTGTTTTTTCTCACACTGTCAGCAAAGAAGCGATAATGCAACAATGGTTCCGAAATATTGGCAAAATGCAATCCTTTTTCTGCACACCTGAACCATAAATCATAATCATCCTGACGCGGACCGGCATCAGGTTTATACCCACCTACTGATAAGATTGCATTTTTTCGATACATCACAGTAGGATGATTCAAGGGACAAGTCCAGACCAGACGAACAATATCCTCATGCGAAACTGGAACCTTTATAACCTCTTCAAGATTATTTCCACATTCGTCAATTTTAGTCGCATAGGCCCCCACAATATCTATCGTAGGATGTGATTGCAAAAAAAGAACTTGTTTCTCAAAACGAGATGGATAGCAAATATCATCTGTATCCATACGAGCCACAAACTCATAGCTACAATGCTTTAAGCCTATATTAAGTGCCTTGCTTAATC
>OIXH01000345.1_pt1 | contig 58268 bp, 50 predicted proteins | sample 1587741 | NCBI WGS metagenome assembly OIXH01 (sample SAMEA3888916, study PRJEB22519) | human gut metagenome | biome: human gut; feature: human-associated habitat; material: faeces | place: Denmark | collected 2011 | reverse complement strand
TGCCGCCCTTGACCTGCACAGGGGTATTGCATTCCCTGTACCCATGCACAAAGGGTTGCACCCTCTGTACTCCCGCCCGAACAAACTGACTTCGCCCCGTCCCAAGCTCTGTCAGTTCCTTCGGTTTTACAAAACAGTCCACCGGACTATTTTGCAAAAAGAAAAACCGACGCATGATCGCTTTACGCTCAATACATCGGTTTCTTCATCTGACCTTGACGGTCATATTCAGTTGTGGCAGATTAGCCAATTTGAAAAATTACTCTGGCACATCTACTGAGTAGCTCAGACAATCGCCTCTTTTATTGCTTTTCAAATCGTTATAATACCACATATACATCGTTCTACCATATTCTTCATATTCTATAATCCCATCTGGCTTTTGACCTTCTACTTCTAATGAGTAAATTTCTTTATCATGTGCATAGCCAAAAACGAATCTGGTATCCGGATAATTTGGATTTAAGTCTTGTTGAATATCACTTATTGTTAAAGATAAATGGATAAATTTTTTGAAGTCTCCCCCATAAGTGGTATCTGGTGTAGTGGTAGCTGGTGTAGCATTTACAAACGCATATTGTGTACTTTCATTTTCTATCTTTTTTTTGCAGCGTGCAATCACAAAACCTTGAACGGGATCGTTATCACTTCCTGCCCGATAGAAAATAGTATCATACTGTTTGCCATTCCATATATGCAATATTTCATCAACATGATTAAGAAAATCTTCTGGAACAGAAAATTCTTCATTTTCAGCATTCAAAGGAGAATTCAAAATAGCTTCTTCGACAGAACTATAATATATGAGTTCAGAATCCTTTTTATCGTAATCACTCAAATTGAATTCGACATATGCATTGTCTTTATTGTCATCTTCCGGAACATAAGTATAACGACCATTTTCAATATGGTCATCATAATCAACAAACAGTCCAATACATATCAGCGCTGCAAAAATCAAAAAAACTATTCCTACAATGATTAGCAATATTTTCAAAAATTTTTTCATACAAAAGTCCACCTTCTTGCTTCATTTCAGTAAATTATATCATACCGATATGAACAATTCAATTCACGCTCTATCAAGTAGTTTTTTACTTACCTATAACGCACATTTCCGCAAAATCCATAGTCTCCGATACTTTCCTCACAGGCGATATACAGTCGGAATTCTGTCAGCTCATGAAATAAAAAAAACCGACGCATGATCGCTTTACGCTCAATACATCGGTTTCTTCATCCGACTTTGACGGTCATATTCAGTTGTCTAACATCGTACTGTTATAAAATCTATGTCATTTACGATTCTTCTTATGCTGATTTGTCCAGTAAGATTTTACAGGGATTCTTCTTCTCTCTATATCTTCCATAAATTCTTCTTTATCGATATTACTATCAATGGTAAATAGCTTTTCCCCATTTACATATACACGCACAGAACCTTTTTTTCTCTCGCAGTAGGTAATATCCCCAAAACGAAAAGTTCTCTTTTTTCCAAAAGTTGACCGCCATGTGATTTCATCTCCGTTCACTTCCAGTTTCCACATTACCATATTGACTATTCCGCTTATGCCTACTAAAAAAAATATTCCAAATATACAAATGACAAACATATCTTCTTTTTCCCTAAGACTCATAGCCGTACAACAAGCAAAAAATATTGTACCTACGATAAATGCCACGACAAGGAATTTCTCTGTTCTTATTGTATAATGCGTTCTAATTATTCCCTTTTTCTGTTCTTCCTCTCGTTCTTTAGCTCTCTTTTGTTGAAGATTTACAAGATATTTCAAAAGAAGAAGTACAACTAAATAGGGACCTATTTGTGTAATTATATTAAAACACATTCGTAAAAAATCATTCATTTTGCCCTCCATAGTCCCAGATATATAAAAATGATTGTTTGAAATCGAGCATTAAAAACCTCAATTTTTCATATTTTATTATACTTCATCAACTTAAAGAATGGAAGAAAAAATTTTGTGTGCAGAGTTCCTGTTCAAGCCTTGTAACGCACATTTCTGCAAAATCCATAGTCCCCGATACTTTCCTTGCAGACGATAGGCAACGGTCAAAACATCAGGTCTGCACCTGACATTTTAACCGCATATCAGCCCTGATTATCACATTGTCCCTGCTGGCTGTTCAGCCCATGCTTTTTCGCATATTCGCTGGCTTTCTGTCTGCGTTCCTCACTGTAAGGCGGCAGGAAACGGATAGACAGACGGGACTTTGCCAGCTCATAAGAAACACCGCCTTGAACATTGGATTTTTCCAGTCGGCAAAGGTCAGGGTACTTCTTAGCAAAAGCAGCCAACCTCTTTTTCAATCCGGCGTTGTGGGTGTAGATATTTGCCTTGTCCTCGCCCTCATTAAAGAGAACGATTGTTTCTTTCTCAATCTTCGTCAGTCTCGCCATAGCAGCCCTCCCTATGGTTTTTCAACACACGCAGCTTGCAGTAAAAGCAGCGATACCACCTTTCAACACCTTCAGCACTCAGCTTAACGGAAAGCATATAAAACAGCTTCTTCGCCACTGGATCGGGTGCAAGGGCAGCCACCATACGCAAACGCTCAACAGTTGCTTTCAGGTTCGGACAGCCAAAGGCATAAAGGGCTTCCATTTCATTCCGGTTCATCTTCATTGTGTTTTCCTCCTTAAAGTTTGATAAATGAAAAGCGACAGACACTTCATAAGGAAATACCTGTCGCTTCGTTTACGATATAAATTTGTTGGTTTTGGACTTGATAAAATCAGCAGTAAATCATTTCCTGTCTGATGATTTCTTCGGCTCGGTTACGGATAGAGTTCATGGACTGTACCCACAACATCTGATTGTCTGCTTTCATGGTTTCGGTCACACCCTCGGCTTGTTTCATCTGCTCAATGATAAGGCTGCATCTTTCCGTTGCCTGTTCGTCCAGGTCAGCAAGGTAAGTATGCAGTTCGCCGGATAAACAGAGGGCAGAGAACCTTGTAGGGCGGTACTGCTCCAAATATGTCCTGTGCAGTCTGCCCCACATACCGATAGGGCGGTGTTCCTCCGGCAGCTTCAAGTCCGGCACATAGTAATCGCCCACAAGAACATAGTCCAGACCGTTGCTTTCGTCATGGATTCGTGGTTTCAATTCTGTCATGCTATTTTTTCTCCTTTCACTTTTTGCCGATTTGATTTGCTTGTGGCGTTCTGTTCAGCACACAGCTTGCTATCAGAATTATTTTCTTCTGCTATACGCTCATGCTCCGCAAATTTTTTTGATTTCTCACGAATCTTTTTCATATACTTACGATTGGATTCTCGTTTTCTGCGAAGTCGATCTGCTTCTTTTTCAGCAGCAATCCTTTCTTCCTCTGTTGGTTCATGCTGCTCCACAGGTACTTGAAATTGCCCGACATAGTTAAGATATATCTCCACCTCTGTGGTGCGGTCTGCACCTTTTCCTTGTGGCTCGTGAACCAGAATTTTGTCGATAAATTCATTTATCATGGCAGGAGTAAGCTCTGTAATGTTCTCATACTTTTTAACCAGCTTTAGAAAACGCTCCACATTATTTTGACCGCCTATAATTCGTTGCATATCAGCGGTGTCAGTCTCAATAATCTTGTTTAGCTCGTTCTGCTCATTTTCATAATCAGTAAGCATACTCTGAAAAAGCCTGTCCGGCAATCTTCCAATCACATTATCTTCATAGATTTTCCTGATAAGCATATCCAGTTCGTGAACTCGCTTCTGATTTCTTTCAATGCGGTTTTTTACAGTTTCAGAAACAGCAATATCTTTCATCGCCGATTCTTCTTGCAGAGAATAAACAAACTCCCGCTCATTCAAAGAAACATAATGGCAAGTCTCCTGTATGGTTTTCAGAATGATGCTTTTAAGTGCTTTTGTTGAAATATGGTGGCAAGTACAATGCCGGTCATACTTCTGATAAGCAAGATTATAAGTGGAACATTCATAACAATCTGCCGGATTTGAATGGCTTATCCGCTTTTCGCCTTTGGTAGTATAGTATATTCTTTCACGCCCTTTTCGTTGCCTGTGATTATACATCGGCGCACCACAGTCAGCACAGTAAATCTTTCCGGTTAGAACATTAGGCTCACCCATAGGGTCTGCTTTTCTTACATTCTGTCTTAACTTTTGAGCAAGCATCCATGTTTCTTCATCGACAATAGGCTCTTGTGTATCATCAAAAACCACCCAATCTTCCTTATCTGCCCTTTTCGTCTTTTTGTCCTTATAGGAATTTTTGAATGTCCTGAAGTTGACAGTCTTTCCGATATACTCTGGTCGGGCAATCAGAGTAGTAACCTGATTTCCTCGCCACATATACGGATTTTCTTTGTCATAGTTGCTTGCATGATTTCCAAGTCCCTTTTTGCCAAGATAATAAGATGGTCTTTCAATTTTTTCTTCTGAAAGTTCTCTTGCTATCTGATAAGGTCCTTTTCCCTCAATAGTCATGCGATAAATTCTGCGGACTACTTCAGCAGCTTCTTCATCAATAATCCAATGGTCGGGGTTTTCGGGGTCTTTCAAATAGCCGTATGGTGGGATATTACTTGTATGAGCGTTGCCGGAAGAACCTCTGGATTTCAGTACAGCTTTAATTTTCTTACTTGTGTCCCTGACAAACCACTCATTCATGATATTCAGAAAAGGGGCAAACTCACTGGTTTCTTGACGGTCACTGTCAATACCATTATTGATTGCTATAAATCGAACTTCCTTTTCTCTAAACAGAATGTCAGTGAAAAAACCTACTTGCAGATGATCTCTGCCGATTCTGGACATATCTTTGCAGATACAGGCAGTGATTTCTCCGTTTTTAACACCTTCAACAAGTCTGTTCCATGAAGGTCTGTCAAAGGTCGCTCCACTCCAACCATCATCGGTAAAATGAACAAGATTCGTAAAACCATGTTTCATAGCATAATCTTCAAGCATTTGCTTTTGATGAACTATACTGTTACTCTCTCCAGCATTATCATCATCACGAGACAGTCTTTCATACAAAGCAGTAATGCCATTGCTTTTATCTTTTTTTCTTCTCATGCTGAACTCCTTTCTTCAATTCCTATCCACTCCTTACGCTCACAAAATATCACATCGGTGTAACGCTTCGGCGGGGTCGTCTGTCCCTCGCGGATCGTCGCTACGACAGGTCCGACCGTCTGTCCGATTTCAAGCGGCGGGATGGGGTATTCCCGCTCTTTCCGCTCTCTGCTGCCCAAGCTCCCGCGAAATGTTTCTTCAAACACCCTGTAGCCCATCTGTCGCACAGTGCTTCCCTTTGCCGTAAAATCATGGCCTTCGCAGTCCAGCATCACCGTCACTTCATCCGTTTCGCACGGTTCGCCCGTCGCCGCAAGCAGCCGCACCGGCACCGCCAGCAGGGTTAAAATGCTGCGCTCGCCCATCGGAAGCTGTGCCAGTGCTTCCCGCGTCATGTTCTGCGTCGGTATAATCGCGTGATGGTCGCTCACCTTTTCGTCACGGATAACCTGCTGTGTGTGAACTGCCAGCGGCAGACCGCTTGCAAACGGCAATACCTGCGCCACACACTCGATGAGTGCGGGCAGCCTGTCCCGCAGATCATGCGTCAGGAATCGGCTGTCCGTCCTCGGATACGTCGCCAGTTTCTTTTCGTAAAGCGTCTGCGCGTAATCGAGCGTCTGCTGCGCCGTATAACCGTAAATTCTGTTCGCGTCCCGCTGCAACGCGGTCAGGTCGTAGAGCTTGGGCGGCTTCTCTTTCTTCTGCCTGCGTTCAATCTGCTTGACCGCCGCCTTTTTACAATGGCAGGAGGCTCGAATCCGTTCCGCTTCCTCTCGCGTTTTTATCCTTCCGCTCTGCGCCGGAAAGCCGCAGCTGAGCTGCACCGTATAAAATCGCTCGACCTGAAACGCCGCAATCTCTTTTTCCCGCTGCGCCACCATCGCCAGCGTCGGGGTCATGACGCGCCCGACATTGAGCTTGGTTCCGTAGAGCCGGGAATACAGCCGTGTTCCGTTGATGCCCACCAGCCAGTCCGCCTGCGCACGGCACAGAGCCGCACGGTACAGCGCGTCGTAGGCAGTGCCCGGCTTGAGCGACCGAAACCCCTCGCGGATGGCACTTTCCTCAAGCGAAGAAATCCAGAGCCGCTTGACGGGCTTGGTGCAGCCCGTCTTTTCATACACCATTCTGAAAATCAGCTCTCCCTCGCGCCCCGCATCCGTCGCGCACACCACTTCGTCCACATCCGTTCGATTCAGCAGGTCTTTCAGCACGGCAAACTGCTTCTTTGTCCCATCGCTGACCACGCTCTCCCATGCGCTCGGCACAATCGGCAGATCCTCCCGCCGCCACTTCGCATAGCGTGCATCATAGATTTCCGGCGGGGCAAGCTCGATCAGATGCCCGATACACCAGCTCACAAGGTCGTTCTCGCCCTGCAAATATCCGTTTTTCTTCTGATCTGCGCCCAATACGGCGGCAATGCTCTGCGCCACGCTGGGCTTTTCTGCAAGAATCACTCGCATCCGGTTATCCTCCATTTCAGAAAAAAGCAGGCGGGCAGCTTCTCGCCGCCCGCCGCATGGTCTTATTCGTTCAAATCGTCATCCCTGGTTTCATCGTCCTCGTCATCCTCGTATTCGTCGTAGGACGGCTGGGGCTTGCTTTCTTTTTTCTTGCGCCGGTTTAAGTACCAGAACGCGCCGCCGCCCAAAATCGCCAGCATCAGCGTGCCGGCGACCACTGTGCCATTCTGTTTCGGTTCGGTTTCATCCGTCTGCACAGGTTCCTTCGTCGGGGTCGGCGTGGGCGCGGCAGTCGGCGTTGGAGTCGGCTTCTCGTCCTCGCTGAGCAGCGCCAGCAAATCCCTATCATCAACCAGATTGAGGAAGTAGGTTTCGTAAATGTCCGCTTCTTCGTCAATCGGCTTGTCGTAGTCGATCACCAGATAATACGTCTGCCCGCTCTTGGTTTCCAGACTGATGAACTGCTTATTCGTATGCGCGGAATACAGCACGTCGAGCGTGCGCATGTTGCCGCTGCCCGTAAACGCCTGACCGGGACCGGTCTGGATGTATTCCGGCATGGCGGTCGGCTGCGCAGTCGGTTCTGCGGTCGGCACGAAGGTCGGCATCAGCGTCGGTACAAGCGTGGGCACAGCGGTCGGGATGAGCGTCGGCAGCGCAGTCGGCTGGCTCGTCGCCTGACTGCCACCCGATGTGCCGTTTCCAGAGCCGCTACTGGAATTGCCCGGTTTCTGTGTCGGCTTGGCTGCCGGTCTGGGCGTGGCGGTCGGTACGGTCGTGGGTTTGCTCGTCGCCTGCCCGTAATACGGGTTTTTGAGCGTCACCGCTTCAGAAAAATTGCCTGCGCAGTCATAAGCGCGGACAACCAGCTTTTCATAGCTTTTCAGCGTTTCCACTTCATTAAAGTGGATATCCAGCTTCCCGCCGTCCAGTGTGGTAAACAGCAGTCCGTTGACCTGAATTCCCGCCACGCCGGAAAGGTCATCTTTGGCTTCGATATGCAGCGGTTCGCCGCTGATGCCCGCCGTCACGATCGGCGCGGTGCGGTCAAAGCACATGATCTTCGCCGTTCCGTCGTGGTAACCGTCCTGCCGGTCGATGACGCGCACAGTGAGCGTACCGTTGTCATATACGTCAAGGTCAAAACCCCCGCTTTCTGCCTGTTCGGTCACGTCCATCCAACCTGCGCCGCCTGTACTGACCTTCACCTGCTTGAAGCCCGTTCCGTTCTCGTCCGCGATATCCACGCACGCCTGTGCCGAAGCCGTGTTGCGCCAACCGGTCGGCGGCGTGATCTGCACGGTGAATTTCGCGTCCGCCGCCGGTTCTGCGGTCGGTTCATGCGTTGGCTCAGCTGTTGGCTGTTCGCCGGGTGCTTGCGTCGGTTCTATCGTCGGCTGCTGCGTCGGCTTCACTTCCGGCTCATCCGGCGTTGCTTCCTGAAAATAGACAGGGTCATCCAAAATCACGCTGCCTTCAAAAGCGTTCAGGTCGATGTCCGTTTCCTCTGCCAGCGTTGCGCCCGCCGGGAAACCCACGACAAACGCTCCCACAATCAGCAGCAGGATTGCCGCCAGTGCCAGCATACAGGCTTGTTTCTCAAGTTTCATCGTTCTTTTCCTCCTGATTTTCAAAAGCAGAAGCCCCGATCATGCGGCGCTCCTTCAAAAAGGCTTCCAGTTCCTCCGGCGTGAGCGAATAGCTGCGCACGGCGGCGACGATCTGCGTGTTTTCCTCGTCCTGCACCATCTGCTCCAGCCTGTCCATATCCTTCTGCGCCTTTTCAAGACGCGCTTTCTTTTTATCCCGCAGCTGGCGGTATCGTTCCAGTTTTTTATTCATGCTGTTTATTCCTCATGGGTCGTATGGGATTCTTCCGAATCCGTAGAAATGCTGCTGCCAATAGCTTCTCGTCAGGTCGGCGTAGGTGATGGGGTTGCCGCAGTGGATCATCATGTTGTCGCCCACATACAGCCCGACATGCGTGATGCCGCCGACATCCTCGCCCATCGTCCCTTCAAAAAAGATCAGGTCGCCGGGACGCGCTTCATCCGCTGTAATCTTCTGACAGATGCCGTACAGCCCCGTCGCGCCGAGCCTTCCCGTGTTGTATACGCCGCTGTTGGTAAATACATAGGATACAAAGCCGGAGCAGTCAAAGGACGTATCCGGCGACGCACCTCCCCAGACATACGGAAAACCCAGATATTTTTCCGCTTCCTCGATGAGCTTTCCAAACTGCGGGTCAGCCTGTTTGTATTCCTCCGGCACGTCGTATAAAAGCGGGTCTTTGAGCTGGGAAGCGTGCGGTTTTCCGGCGAACAGGTCGGGCATGTTGCCCAGCGTGGACATGTACAGCGCGTAAAGCCCCATCTTCTCGCGGCTCATGGAATACACCGGCTGGTGCGACAGGTTCTTGTTTTCAAGCTTCACGTCGCAGATTCGGTAGGTGTACGGCACTTCAACCTCGTAAGTGTAGCTTTCCCACCGCTGTGCGCCGGTTTTGGGGTCGGTCACGAGCTGCTGCCCGACGCGCTGTTCGGTGCGGTATCGGGTTTCGGTCGTGATTTTCTCGGTCAGCACATACTGGAGCTTGAAATAGCGCTCCATGACAGGATACGCGCTGTCAATCGTCCATTCCTCGCCGCCCAGATACGCGGAGATGATTGCGCAGAGCGCATACGGGTCATGCCAGATTACCTGTGCCTTGACGTTGTATTCATCGCATCCGGGATGGCGGGCTTCATAGTGATTCAGCTCATCCTCAAGCTCCTTTTCCATCTCGCAATACGCACGTTCCGCTGCCAGCACGTCCGCTTCCTCTGCCGGATATGTCCCCATGATGAAAGCGTGTGAAATCGCCTCGCCAAGGGGCATGAACGAGGACAGCCCACCGGTCATAAACAGCAGCAGCGAACAGACGAGTGCCACCGGGAAAAGACGGACTTGCCGTTCGCCCAATTTGGGCAGGAAACGCCGAAGCACTTCCGGGATGTTCTCCACGGCTGCGTCTGCCGCTTTCCTTTCCCTTGCGCGGGCAAGAAATGCCTGCTTCATGTGCTGTTTCTGATGAGCCTTGGACAGCGGGTTGCTTGCCTGTTGCATCCTCCCGCATGTGTGCAACGTTTGTCTGTTCTCTGTTGCCGCTTTTTCAGCTGGCATTTTCCATCCAGATGAAGATGGAAAGCCGTCAAACGCCGCCGCAGTCTGTCCGGGCGGCTTGACCCGCCCATTATCCGGACGTATCTCCCAGATTTCCTTCCGATATGCCCGCACATTCCGGCGATAGCCCGCATCGTTCACAAAACATGCCACGTTCTCCGCTGCACGCTTTCCGTCGTTTACCGCTTCAACCGACACGTTTTCATCCGCTTCCCGTTCTTCATGCGGCAAATCCGGCGTTTCCAAAATCGGAATCCGATTTCTCCGCCGTGGGCGCGGTTTGAGTTTGGGCTTTTCAGGCTCTGTTATCGGCTGAGCCTGTGTCCACCGGGCTGCAATCTGCGAAACATTGGGTCGAACGTGCTTCATGCTTTGCGCCCCCTGCTCTCAAGAAAGTGCCGATATGCGGCTTCCGCCTGCTCGTCCGCATCGCCGGACACGACGCAGAGTGCTGTCATCAGCACGATCATGCACAACACGCCGCCGCCAATCAACCATCCCATCATCCATTTTCCCTCCCTTCTTCGGCTTCCATCTCACCGGGCTTGGTCGTCATCATGCGGTAAAGCTGCGTATCCGTCGGAATACGGTTTTCAAACGGCAGAACGACATTTCCGCAGACCATCAGCCCGCAGCCCTGCTCCGCATTGGTCAGATACCGCATCTCCTCTCTGGATAAGCCGAGCTTTTCGCCCAAAATCTCGCGGTCAGCATTCGCCTGATTGAGCATCAGGAAAAAGTCCGTGTTGTCAAAGATATTCTGGATTTCCGGGCTGGTCAGCAGATCTTTGACGTTTTGCGTGATGCCGGTCGCCACGCAGCCCCATTTGCGGCAACGCTTCCAGATGCCGATGAAATATGCCGCCGTCTGCGGTTCTTTGAGCAGAATATGAAATTCGTCGATGTAATAGCGCGTTGTCTGCCCCTTATCGCGGTTGGCGCTGATGCGGTTCCAGACAAAGTTCTGCAAGATCAGCATTGCCAGCGGCTTGAGCTTGTTGCCCAGCTTCTTGATGTCAAAGCACACCAGCCGATTATTGAGCTGCACGCTCGTATGGTGATTGAAATAGTTAAGCGAGCCGGTGACATACAATTCCAGTGCCGTCACAATGCGGCGCACCTGCGGTTCAGGCTGCCGTTTCAGGCATTCATACAGATCGCCCAGCGTCGGCATGTTCTCCGGCTTCGGGTCTTTGATATACTTTTCGTAGATGATCGGCAGGCAGCGGTCGATCACGGAGTTCGCTTCTGCGGGGATGTTGCGCTTTCCGTCCATGACGATTTCGCAGAAGGACAGAATCAGCTCCGACTTGAGCCGCAGCACGTCGTCCATATTTTCTTCCAGCTCAATATCCATCGGGTTGATGTAATCGTGACTGTCCGCCGACAGCATGATGGTCTGACCGTTCAGCCTGCGCGTCAGCACACGGTACTCGCCCTCCGGGTCGCACAGGATAATCTGGTCATCCGTGGTCAGATAGATGTAGATCATCTCCTGCTTGCCGGAAACGGACTTGCCGCTGCCTGATGTGCCGAAGATCAACCCGTTCGGATTTCGGTTCACGGTTCGATCTGCCATAATGACGCATCCGGAAACGCGGTTGATTCCATAATAGACCGGCTTGCCGTCCAGTCTGCAAAGTTCCTGCGTCGAGAACGGAATGAAGCCCGCAACGGCACTTGTCGGCATACAACGCTCGATTTTCAGCGGATTGATGCCCAGCGGCAGACATGCCGTCAGCCCCTTCTCCTGCTGAAAATCCAGCGGAATCAGCGCACAGCTCCGCGTCTGCAAAATGCCGCGTGTCTGCGCCACCGCCTGATCGAGCTGACGCTTGCTGCCCGCCATGTTCATCACGACGATCGTCGCCATATACAGCTTTTCATTTGTTCCCAGCGTTTGCAGCAGGCGCTTGGTATCGTCGCCGTATGCGTCGATATCTCGCGGGATGATGTCGATATCGTATCCCGAACGAAACGCCTTCTGCTGTTCGCTGATTTTGGTCGCGTCCAGCACGACCTGCTTCTGTTTAATCAGCTTGATGGCGGTCATTTGATCCATCGGCTGAACGTGCAGGCTGAACACCGCGCTGGATGGCAGTCTGAGCAGTTCGCCCAGCAGCTTTTTGCTCAGGCTCGACGTTTGAATCTGGATGTACGACGCGGCGCAATACGTTTCCCCGATCTTAAACGAGCGGGACGGCGAGAAATCAAAGCTGCCGGGCGCGATGAAGTCTTTGGTGGACAGTCCGGTTTCCGGCAGCCACGACCACTCAAAGACAAACGGCGCATGGTCGTCCATGTGAAACAGCGCGTGCAGCAGGGAAAGCCGCTCTTTGCCGTCCATCAGCACGGACTCCACGCCGATCTTCTTGAAATTGCCCTGCATATCCAGTCCGATACGCGTCAGCCGCGACCGCGCACCCTTGACGCTTTCGGATTCGATGCCGAAGGTCATCAGCTTGATGCGCGTCTGTCCGTTGTTGCTGCGCATGTACTGCGTTTGCAGCAGCTGAACGTATTCTGCGCAGAGCGCACGATAGGCTTCGTTGCGTTCCAGCACGGCAAGCGCACGCGCAAACGCTTCCGGGTCGTTCTCGCTGTTGATGCCGGTCATTTGCACATGCACAGCGCAGTCAAAGTAGCTGTAAAAGCTGCACCAGCCGCCGAAAATACCGAGCTGTTCCGCTTCATCCTCAAGGTCGTAGTTCATATCGTCAAAGAGCAGCGACATGGTGTAATAGTTTTCCGTCACGCGGCAAAGCCCGTCCTTGTACATGCTCAGATACGGAATCGTCTTTTGTGCGCTGTTGGGGTGCCTGCCGTCCGCTTTCGCCTGACGAGTCAGCTCTTCGAGCTTCTTCTTCTGCGCCCGCGTCAGCTTAACGCCGGGCTTTTTTCGCCTGTTCTTCAAGCACCTTCACCTCTTTTCTGAGCCGCATCTCCCGTTCGAGCGCGGCGTAGGTATTGTCGGTTTCATACGGTCTGTGCCGGGGTCTGAGCCACTTGGTTTCAACCATCTGGCGCAGCACGGTTTCAAGCGGCTGCCCGTTTTTTTCGTAAATACCGAACATGAAAAACGGCAGCATCACGCCCATCATCAGCATCGACGCGGCGGTTGAGCTGACGCTCTTTCTGAGCAGAAAAAACACCGGCAGACCGACCGCCGCGCCCAGCCCGAAGAACAGGCATTGGCGGCGGGTCAGACCAAAGAGAAACTTGGTCTTGATTTTCGATAAATCCTTGGGAACAAATACGCTGTCCCGATCTTCCATTTTCAAATTGCTCCTTTCTCAGTGTGCGCCCAGTATCGAGCGGCTTAAACTGCTGGTCTTAAACAGGCAGAAACACAACAGCACCGTATACCCGACCGCCGTCCAGATTGCCTTGACAACATCTGTTTCCACAGCGATCGACCGCACCAGCACCGCGTAAATCGCCACGCAGATAATCATCAGGACAGCCTGAAAGCCGAGCGCAAACAGCGATTTCAAATAGCCCTGTCCGATCTGCCCCCATTCGCGGTTGACCATCGTCGCCAGCGGCACAGGCGCAAGCGACGTAACCAGATAGATTTCGATCATGCGTCCATAGACGATGACAAAGATGCTAATGGTCAGCAGCCACGAGATGATCTGCATCAGGACGGACTGGATAAACAGCCCGAAAAGCGGACCGACCTCCATCTCCATCAGCCGCTGTTCCAGATTGACGATGATCTCCTCCAGATGGATGCTCGTATCCGCCACGACCACGCCTGCCGCACGATTGACCACGCTCTGCGTCGCTTCAAACACACCCATCACGATGGTCCATGTATTGGACACGATCATGACCGCGAACGTCGTTTTCATCAGCCACTTAAACACTTCGAACAAATCGAAGTCGCGCATGTTGTTCCGCTCGATCATCATGCTCAGCAGCTCGATGCACGCCACCGCCGTCAGGATGATGCCCGCAATCGGCGTAACGACGGTTTCCGAAAGGTTTTTGACCATGCTGAACACGCCGCTGTTCCATTGCTGCGGAGTCATACCGACCACATCAGTAATTTGTTCCACCTTATCGTTGATTCCGTCAAACAGCCCGCTCAGATTGCCGATAATGCCGGCGACCAGCAGCTCCTTGAGCCATTCCGAAATCTTCATCCACAAGAAATTCAAAGAGATTTCTCCTTTCCAGAAGCTGACCGGCTCTCCGCCCTGCGGAAAGCCGGCAACTGTTGCTTTTAGCCGAGCATGGTCTTGAGCATCGGGACGAGCGTGGTGCCGATCAGCACGATCACGCCGCCGCCAAACGCCTGACGCATACCCTGCGCACGCGGACCGGGGTTATCGCTGGAAAGGGACTCGAAGATGTTGAGCATTCCCATCAGCACAGCGCCGCCACCCATTGCGGTAACGCCCAGCTGCAAAAGGTCTACGCTGGATTTGAAAATTTCCATGATTCATTCCTCCATTTCTGTTTTTGGGGCATACGAAAAGCCGCCTTTATTGGGCGGCTTGCGGGGATTCATTCATCGGCATCACTCACATTAACCTCAAACACATCGTATTGCTCATCGGGTTTAAGTTTCAGCCTGCGTTTGAGGAAGCGCTCGATGTCAAACGTGTTCTTGGAATCCGCGTCGGACAGGTATTTGTAATTCGGATGCTGCGTAATGTCGTATTTGTCCGACAGAAACGGTCTTACGCCGCGCAGCTGCAAAATGCATTTGCGCCCATCCATCACAGCCAGTTCGTCAACGGACATCAGCTCCTTTCCCAGCTTTTGAAAGTTGGTCGAGCGCGAGGTTTCCCGTCCTCGGCTCTCGCCTGTGTTCAACGTGTCGATGGTTTCTCTGCCGAGTGCTTCGGACAGCTCCTTGAGCGTCGTTTTTTCTTTGCCGCCAAGGAAAATTACGCTGTCGCAGTTGCCGCAGATTGTGTCCGCGCTGTCCTTATACTGTGCCTTGAGCTGGCTCTGTGTTTGCAGCACCAGACACGCGGATATCTCTCTGCTTCGGATGGTTGCCATCAGCTTTTCAAGGCGCGGAATCTGACCAATATTGGCGCACTCGTCAATCAAGCAGCGCACATGCACGGGCAGGCGTCCGCCGTATACGTCATCTGCCTTTTCGCAAAGCAGATTGAAAAGCTGTGTATAGCAAAGCGACACGAGAAAATTAAACGTATCATCCGTATCAGAAATGATGATGAACAGCGCACTCTTTTGGTCTCCCAGCGTATCCAGCTCCAGCTCATCATACGCCGTCAGTTCCCGAAGCTCCGCAATATCAAAAGGCGCAAGCCGCGCCGCACAGGAAATCAAAATGCTTTTCGCTGTTTTTCCCGCCGCCAGCTTATATTTCTTATACTGCCGCACAGCAAAGTGCTCCGGTTCACGTTCTTCCAGTGCTTCAAACATCAGATCGACGGGATTCTTGAAATCTTCGTCGTCCTCCCTAACCTCCATCGCGTTAATCATGCTGACCAGCATCGCAAAGTTTCGATCTTCTTCCGGAACAACACCATACAAATAGCCGATCAGGGCGGTATAGAGCAACGTTTCCGCCTTTTCCCAGAAGGGGTCGTTGCTTTTACCCTCTCCTTTTGTATTGAGAATCAGGCAGTTTACCAGTTTCAAAATATCCTTTTCGCTATGGATATACGCCAGCGGATTATAGTTCATCGACTTTTTGAAATTGATTGTGTTGAGTATCTTGATACGGTAGCCGCTTCGTTGAAGCAAGCTGCCGCATTCAACGAGGATGCTGCCCTTCGGGTCGGTCACAACGAACGAGCAGGGATATTTGTCCGACACGCATTGCATGAGATTCGGTTTGACGAAAAATCTCGTCTTGCCGCTGCCAGAGCCGCCGATAATCAATACGTTTTTGTTGCGGGCATACGCCGGGTTCTTCGGGCGGCTGCTCATCGTGAGCCGTTCCGTCTGCGTCAAAATCACGTTGTTGGCAAACACGGGGTCGATAAAGGGCTTGATATCCTCCGGCGTACCCCAGCGTGCCGAGCCATACTCACGCCCTTTACGATACTTCTTTTTTTCACTGTCTTTAATGAAAATGAACAGACGAAAGCCCGCGCCCAGCAGCAGCCCGATGCATAAGTCATACAGCTCAAAGCTCGGCAGGGGCGACGCGAACGACGCAGAAAGGCTGTCCATCAGGCTCAGCAGCTTATGCGCCGCATCCGTTCCTTCTGCCAGCCGCCATGCCTGTCCGATTTTCGTCGCGTAGAGCGCAATCAGCAGATACGGCAGTTCATGCAGCCATTTTCTTTTCATCGCGTCCTCTCCCTTTCCGCCTTGCGCGTCGGGGCAGTCCGGGCGACCCTTTCCTTCATCTCATTCAGGATTTCCATCAGAGACGGATGCTCTGCCTGACGAACGCGCCGATCTGTATATTCCTGAAAAGCTGCCGTCAGCGCGTCTGCGTCGCGGGCTTTAAAGAAAACGAGATATTTCGTTTCATCACTTTTCGCCCTCTTGACGGCGAAATCCACGCCATATTTACGCGCAATGCGTTCAAAGGCATGGATATCGGGATCGTCGATCTCGATGTTGGTCATGCCCTGATTTTGCCGTGCAAGCTGTCGGACAGACTGCTTGCCATGCGGCACAGTCAATTTGCCATGTATGGCGTGAAGCAGCTTTGCTATGCCGTTTTTCATTACCCTCCCTGAGAATTTGCTCGCATGAAATGCCATCGTAACGGTGCGCATTTCAACTTCTTCCTGCAAGAAAATCAACTCCTTTCTCTGATTTTACAGGCGATTCACGGCGGAACCGCCAGTCTGTGCAGCAAATACCTCATCTTACTTTTTCCTCCGTTTCCTGTCCGCCAGCCTGCGCCCGATCAGGATAATTCCGGCAAGCAGCAGCAGTGCCGCGCCCTCCGTCATCATCGGGGTCAGTTCAATATCCACGCCGGTCTGAATATCGTGCTTTTCGTCCTCCTTTTCGTTGACAAGGCAGGGCATTTCTTCTGGAACAACGTAGCTTTCGTCGATGGAAAACGTCAGCGTGTCCTCGGTTTTCACATAGCCTTGGAGTGCTTCGGTTTCACGGACGACGTACTGACCATCATCGAGATTTTCAAGCAGCACCGTGCCGTCCTCGCCGCTCTCCATCTCGCGCAGCACATTTCCATCTGCATCTTCCAGCACGAATTTCACGCCGGAAAGCGGATTGCCGTCGCCGTCCATCTTCATGAACATATAGCTGTTTGGCACGTTGACCAGCGTAATCGGCTCAGGCTGCACGAAGTCCTCGCCGATATGCAGCAGCATGTCATCCATGCGTCTGTACCCATTGGGCGCGGCGGTTTCGCGGATAATCCAGTCACCGTAGTCGATGTGACGGAAAATAAATTCGCCGTTTTCATCGCTCGCCGCCACTTCGGTCACGACATTGGTTGCCGCGTTAATCAGGCTGAACTCCACGCCCGCAAGCGGTCTGCCGGATGTATCCACCTTCTTATACGCAAGGCGCATCGGCGTATTGGTGACGGTTTCCAGCGGCTCGTTCGGGTTGACAAACGTACCGTCCACCGTCAGATGAACATGCACGGCGGTTTTGAAATATCCGGGGAGCGGCTGGGTTTCCTCGACGGTATATCTGCCATACGGGATTTTCTCAAACGTCACCAACCCGTTTGCGTCCGAAACGGCGGTCATCAGGCGCGTCCCCGTTTCCGTGACCAGCGCAAATTCCACGCCGGAAAGCGGAACGCCGTTTTCGTCCTGCTTGCGGAGCTGTACGCGGGTATAGTCGTCGCGCAGCATCGTGTTGCCCGTGACGTTTCCCTGCTCGTCCACCGTGAAGCGCGTTTCGGCTTCATTGAGCGCATAGCCGCTCGGCGCAAGGATTTCGCGGAAGGCGTATGTTCCCGGCGTAACGGGGATATCCGGAATTTCGCCGTTCGCATCGGTCGTGGCGCGGTAAATCATTTCGCCCTGCTCGTTTCTGACCTCGATCTGTGCGCCCGGAACGGTTTTCGCGCCGGTGATATCAGTTTTGGTCAGCGTCACGGGCGTATAAACCAGCTCGTCATAGATGGGCTGCGCCAGCTCAACGCGGATTACCGCGTCGCCGCCCGGCTCAAGCGTAATCGGGAAACGGTTTGGATTGAGCTTCCAGCCTGTCTTGGCTTGCAGCTCGCGCACATAGTAGTCGCCATGCGGAAATGTGCCGTCAAACGTCAGCCTGCCGTTTTCATCAGTCGTGCCGACAGCCACAAGCGTATCTGCCAGCAGGGTCACGCCGTTTTCATGGATATCCCGCTCGCTGAACAGCCCGAACACAAAGCCTTCGCCCGGCTCGCTGTGCAGCGTCCGCAGCACTTCACCGTTTGCTTCCGTCGTGCGAATGACTTCGGCTTCTTTGTGCAGCGTAATGGCGGCGGGAAGATAGGTATTGCCAACCTCCACGCGGATCTGCACCAGCGGGGTCTGATCGTCCGCATACGCCAGCTCGATTTCGCGCGGCGCATCATCCGGCGCGTATCCTTCCGGCGCTTGGGCCTCGGTCAGCGTATATCTGCCCAGCGGCAGAAGTTTGGACGCATCCTCGCCGCCCGCCGTCGTGATGATCGTATCGACCAGCTCACCCTCGGCGTACCACGCCGTTCCGTCCCTGCCGATGATCTCCTCTGCGGCACGCAGTTCAAAGACCGCGCCTGCCAGATTCCGCTGTTCATAGACCGGCTTCTGCACCGCATAGCCGTATGCGTCCACGGTTTCAAAGCCGACGAGCATATCGCCGGTCTTTTTCACGAGAATCTGCCCCTTGACCGGCTCATCCTGCATTTCGACGTTTAGCTCATACGTCTGCCCGGGTTCGTCGCCGTCATGCCCGATCATCACGGGCAGAGATTCCGTCTGAATCAGGTATCCTTCCGGCGCGGAAATCTCCTCGATGTAGTACAAGCCCCACCTGAGCGTTTCCGGCAGGGTCACGCCGCCCGTTTCATCCGTGGTGAACGTGTCGATCTCCTTTTCGGTCGGATAATGCACCGTCTGGCGCACCGTTTCGCCGTTTGCGTCCTTGAGCTTAAACGACGTATGCGCCAGCGTGACGGTCTTGCCCGTTTCGCGATCCGTCTTGAGGATACGAAGGCGGTAGAGAATCGGACGGTCGCTGAGTGTCAGCGGCGGCGGGTTCTGAATATCCTCCGTCCCGTCGATTTCAAACTCAATCGCGCCTTTGATTTCATAGCCATCTTTGCCCTTCGTTTGCTCCAGCACATAGATGCCGTAGGGCAGTGCCTTGGTCTTGGCGTATCCGCGCTTATTCGTCACCAGATGATCGCGCTCAAACGGACGCGCATTTTCATAGCTGCCCGCACTTTTGAGATACACGTTGAACTCTGCGCCCGCTTCCGGCTGCTCGACGCGATCCGGGGCAGGGTCGTCGTGGTCGTCGCCTAAAATCTTGACGATAGCCTGCGCCCCCAGCCGGATGGTGTTGGTTTTCAGCCCTTCATATTCCACGACGGCTTCTTCAGACTGCCCTGCGGCGCTGACGGTATCGACGAAGATGTGTTTTTCGCTCGGATGATAGCCCTTTGGCGGGGTCAACTCCACGATTTCATACAGCCCCGGCCACAACTCGCCCGTTGCAGCACTCGCATCCTCGCCCGCCGTCGTCAGCCCATCCACGACGGTATCGCCTTTTTTGAACAGAACGTTGCCCTGTCTGTCTTTGATTGCCGCGCCCGCCAGCACCTGAAAGACCGCGCCGGTCAGCTCGCCGTCGCCGCGCGATTTCGGCGGGTCGATGCTCGCCTGTCTGGGCAGGGTCTTTCGATTTTTGCTGTTGGGGTTATCGCCTGCATATTCGTCCTTATCGCGCTTATAAATCCTGATTTTGACCCGAACGGGCTGATTCGTCGCCGCAAGGTCGGTCGTTTCGTCGGGTTTGACCGTCGCGTCCAGCGCGATTTCTTCAAAAACGTATCCCTTTGTCGCGCCATGCTCGCGCACGATGTAGCGTCCCTTGCGCAGCGGCTCGGAGATTGCCACGCCGTCCGCGCCGGTCGTCATGCTGCCGACAAGTGCATTTCCGTATTCGTCGTTTTCATAGATATCAAACTTCACGCCCGCAATCGGGTTGCCGTTTGCCCGGTCGGTTTTGGTCAAACGGATAAAGCCTTTGGTCGGCTCATTCTCGACTTCCAGCTCGCAGGTTTTGAAGTTTTCCTCGTCGATGACGATATCCGCTGAAAAGCCCGCGTCCACGAAATGCTCCGGCACTTTGCTTTCCGTCACGCGGTAGGTTCCCCACGTCAGCCAGCCGGTTTCGGCAACGCCGTCTGCATCCGTCGTAATGACCGCGACCACCTCGCCGTCGCCCGCTCCTTGATGAGATGGCAGACCGCTGAGACGCGTGACGGTAAACTCCGCGCCCGCCAGCAGCCCTTTTGTGAGCTGATCCCGCTTGACGATCCTGATCCTGCCCTGAATCGGCTGATTGCTCGCACCCAGATATGTCGTTTCGTCCGGATTCACCGCCGTGTCCTGCTGCGCCAGTTCCGCCACATAGCCCGTCGGGTTTTCATGCTCGCGCACGGTATATTGTCCCTTGAACAATGCGGGCGACGTTGCCGCGCCGTTCGCATCCGTGGTCATTGTGCCGACACCGTTGCCGCCCGCGTCCACGATATCGAACTGCACGCCCTCAATCGGTCTGCCGTCCAGTGCGTCGGTCTTGACGATCTGAATGAAGCCCTTCGTCGGCTCGTTTTCGACCTCGATGAGATAGGTCTTTCCGTTTTCCGTGCAGTCGATTTCGGTTGAAAAGCCGCTGGTTTCATAGTGCGCGGGAACTTTGCTCTCCGTCACGCGATACCGCCCATAATCCAGCCAGTCCGTTTCGGCATTGCCGTTTACGTCGGTGGTCAGCACGATGGGCGTTCCCGTTCCGTCTGTGCGTGTAATGGTAAACTCCGCGCCTGCCAATGGTTCTTTCGTCAGGCTGTCCGTCTTGGCGATACGGATTCTGCCCCGAATCCGTTCATCCGCGAACGCCGCGCCCGTCGTTTCGCCTGCCGTGACGGTCACGCTCTGACTATCCGGCACAGCGACGAGATATCCCGTCGGCGCGTTGATTTCGCGCACGGTATAATTTCCTGCCGGAAGGTTATCAAAGTGCGCCGCACCGTCCGCGCCTGTGGTCTGCGTCGCCACAACTGTGCCGGAAGCGTTCGTCAGCTCGAACGTCGCGCCCGCCAGCACCGCGCCGCTTGCCGCATCCGTCTTAGTCACGACCAGTGCGCCGTTCGGCATATCAAAGCGGATTTCCGTGGACTTGAGCGGATACGGCGATCCCCGCTGCGGAATGACGACCTTCTGCACATTCGCATCCGGCACGGCGACCAGAAAATTGGCTTCCAGCTCCTCCGTCGAAACGGATTCCGCGGTAAAAGAAAAACCGCTTCCTGCTTGGGAAACGGTAATGGTGTCGCCGCTGTTCAGATAGACGTATGTTCCGTCCTCGCCGCCCGTATAGCCGGTAATCGTTCCGACCGAGCGGCGGATGCGGATGCGCGGCGCGTCCGTGGTCAGCGTCGCCGTGCCGGTGCATACGCCGTTGGCGACGGATACGGACACATTCGACACCGTGATTTCGCCGGTCATTTGCGCATAGGTCAGGGCATTTGCCGCCAGCCAACGTGCATATTCGAGATATTCCTTGGGTGCTTGACCTGTTGCGCGGTAAAAATCATCCATACGCCAATAATCGCGGACATACTGTGAACCTTCCAGCTGTTTGATGACCTCGCGGATGGCAAACTGTCCAGCCGCTCTCGACCATTCAAGGCATTCATCCTCATACCGGTCAATCCCCATGAAGGGAAACGTATGCCGCAGTACCCAGCCGATGGCGTGCATCGTCTTTTCGCTGTATATGATGCCGGAGTAACCCTGCGTCTGCCCGTACTGCGCCAGATCAACCACATGATACGGACCGTCCGGGTTGTTCCTGATGCCGGGGCTGTTCATCGTGTGTTCAAGGCAATAGACCACATGCTCGTTGATGTAATGCCTTGTCGCGTAAATCGCGCCATAGTTTTTGAGCGACGCAATCTGCACGTCGTCATGCACGGAATAGGCGTATACCGTTTGCCCCGCGTAAAACTCGCCTGTGTTGCCGCTGAGCGTTTGCAATCTCGGCGGGGTATCCGCCACGTACAGCTCCACCGGCGTAAACGGGAAGGCGTAAGCCGTCACGTCATAATCCGCCGCGTCGGACGGCTGGGTTTCCTCCGCCAGTACCCAGACCGTCGCCGTGTCCGTCCACGCCATCTCTCCATCGGGTTCTTCCTCACCGTACAGATAGCGCACCAGCAGCCATGTTCGCCCCATGCCGTCCTGCCGGACTTCTTCCACCCGGACGTTTGCGGTGCGGACAAAACTGCCGTCGTACAACTCGCCGTCTACCTCGTCCGCCGTTTCATCCACATCCGAAAACACGCGCGTATTTTCCGTGACAAGAACGAACATGCCCGCCTGATATGCTGCTTCAGGTTCGGGCGTTGGCAGGGGTTCTTCCGTAACCTGCGGGGTCGGCTCTGCCGTGCCCTCTGGTGTTTCGGTCTCCGTCGGCAGTTTCGTCGGCTCGCTTGGAAGCTCCGGCTCGCCTGTTGCTTCCGGTGATTCAACCGGCAGTTCCGGCTCGGCTGTTTCTTCCGGCTCGTTCGGAAGCTCTGCTTCCGCGCCCGTTGCTTGGGCAAACCCCGTTTCTTCCGCCCATATCGACGTAGGCAGAGCCGCCGTCAGCATCGTCAGCGACAGCAGCAAAGACAAAAGACGTTTGATTTTGTGTTTCATAAGTTCCTCCTGCTTTTTTCAAGTACAGCCACGACTGCAAGCCGTCCCGCTTTGCCGCCATAGCTTCGGTCACATGTTATCAGCGTGAGAATGGAATCCTCCGCGCCGACCGTCATGCCCGTGTCGTACAGTTCGTTCCGCCGGGCGTACCGGATAAATTCCAGAAATGCCGCGTCGCTTTCAAAATCCGCCTGTGAAGCGTCCCACTCGCCGCTGTGAAAATTTAGCACGGCGAAAATGCGGTATGCTCCGCTTTCATACAGCGTATCGAGCAGCACGGTTTCGTGTCCGGCATAGTAATCCGCATCCTTGTACCGCATGAGCGACGTGAACATCTTCTCGTCGGTGGATTTGAGATGATGCCCATAAATGGCGATATTGCGGCTGGGGATGCTGTAATCCGTTTTCATCAGTGAAAACAGCGTTCCCGCCGCGCCCTGCTTTCCTGTGAACGTGTGATGCAGGTAATACTCGGCGTCGTCCGTCCAGACGACGGGATAATCCACGTTCGTGCCGGGAATCTTGATCCACGCGATGAAATCGTCGTTCTGTGCCAGACACGCAGCAAGGTCTGCGCCTGTCCCGATGTCGATTTCAGGCGGGTTTTCATCTTGCTCAGGCAATTCGAGCGGCACTTGCGTTGTGCTTGGAAAACCCGCCGCATCGAACATTTGGCGCAGAGTGCTTCTGTTTTCCGGCGCGTCCGTTGCCTGCGCCGGTTCCTCGCTTTTGAGCTGAACGCGCAGGTCGTCATATTCTGCCGCGCTCCGATTCATTTCCGCGTTCTGCCCGATGAGCGGGCAGAGCAGCATTGCCGCGCCCGTCACAGCCATTGCCGCCGCAAGAAAAGCTGAGGGCGAATCCGCATGTTTTTGCTTCATGATGTTCCTCCCTTCTCACAGGCAGTACAGCTTCCTGCCCTGTATGGCGTAGACCAAAATCGGGGTACAGTCCGGCGTAAACAGGTAACACCTGCCGGATTCAATCTGCGTCAACGCGCAGAGCTGGCAGGCTTTTCCGTCCACCGGCGGCACGGCGAAGAACAGCACCCTTCTGGGAAACCAGCCGTCGCTGATCTCGCACGTCCGCTGCTCGGCTTCCTGCTCCAGCTGCATCACCCGAAGCGCGGTTTCCGTCCGCTTTTCGGGCAAAAGAAAACCTGCTTGCGTATCCTGCCGCAGCAGGTTCTCAAGCAGGTCGTCTTTGCTCATGCAGCCGGGAAATCGGTCAATGGGTTCGAGTTCACAGGCGAATTAAAAATAGTTTTTCATGGACACCACTCCCTTCTAAAGCTCATCGAGCCAGTTTTCATAATCTTCCTCCCGCTTTCGCCGGTCGTATCGCACCTGAGCGTCGTAGTAATTGCCCATCGTCGCGGGTGCGTTGAACAGCGTGGTCAGCAGATATTTCTTGATGTTGCGGACGCGGCTCGCGTTCTGCTCAAGACAGCCGAAGATGTACTCGATGTGCATACTGTTGATCTTGCGCATCCGCTCCCTGACCAGCTCGGCGGGGTACTCCGCCCCGGAAATCGTGATTGTTTCCCTGCCGGTGCAGAGGATTTCCACCATCAGCTCGACGATCTCATCCATCCGATCCCGGTTATACGGCGTGACAAGGCAGTCATACCCGATCTGCGACCTCACGCTGTCCCGAATCGCCGCAGCATCTCCCTGCCTTTCCCTGAGATGGATTGATGGATAAGGATTTTCTCCCTGAGTATTTGGTGGATACGTTTTTTCTGAATTCGTGTTTGATCTATTCGTATTTAATTGTGCGGGATTTTCCTGTTCAGGTTTTTCCTGCTTTGGATTCTCCTGCACAGGCTTTTCCTGAACCGGATTCTCCAGTCTTGGATTTTCCTGTTTTGGTTTTTCCGGCTCAGGTGCGTCCTGCGCAGGCTGGCTGTTCATGTGGCAGTCCTCGTAGATCAGGTACTCTGTCCCGCTCAGCCGTCCGCGCTCGTCCCGTTTTCGATTTCGGATCACATAGCCCGAACGCTCCAACTCCTTGACGGCTTCGCTGATCGCGTCCACGCCCTCTTTGCTGATTGCCGACAGCCCCCGCAGCGTGTAATCCCAGTTCTCCGGCAGGGACAGCATCACCGACATCAGCCCTTTGGCTTTGAGCGTCAGGCGTTTATCCTTCAAATGCTGATTGGACATCATCGTGTAGTTTTTGGTTTTGACAACTCGAAAGACTACGGTCATTGCGTTTCACCTCCCTTCGCATTTTGTATTTTCCATGATTTCAAAATTTTCCCCATGATTTTCTCTTGATTTCCGTCTTCATCTCGGCTAAAATATATTTATATTTGATATTAGCCGACGGAGGTGCTTTGCATGCCTTATATCAAGCGGAACTTAGAGAAAATCGTTCAAGAAGTGACACTGGAATATCCCGTCATGCTTCTCACAGGACCCCGCCAAGTCGGTAAAACCACCATGCTGATGAAGCTGATGGAAGGTTCCGAGCGCAGCTATGTAACCCTTGACGACTTGAGTGAAAGAGCCTTAGCAAAAAGCGATCCCGAACTTTTTTTACAGCTCCACAAACCGCCAGTCTTGATTGATGAAGTTCAATATGCACCCGAATTATTCACATACATTAAAATCTATGTCGATCAGCACCACACGCCGGGTTCTTTCTGGCTGACTGGTTCACAGGCTTTCAAACTCATGCATGGCATTCAGGAATCCCTTGCAGGACGTGTTGCAGTCTTGTCTATGACCAGCTTAACGCAAGCGGAAAGCTGCGGCGAATCCGTCACTCCATTCACTGTTGATCTTGAAAGTCTGACTGAGCGTGCAAAGCACCGGCAAGCCGCCGATGCGCATGCCCTATTTGAGCGTATCTTCAAAGGTTCCATGCCTGCGCTGCTCAGTGGTTCTGTCAGCAACAGCCAGATTTTTTACAGCAGTTACATCAGCACATACATTGAACGCGATGTTAAAGATCTTTCCGATTCCATCGACTCTTTGAAATTTCTTCGCTTTATCACCTCTGTTGCGGCTCGTTGCAGTCAGATGTTAAATGTCGCCGATATCGCGCAAGATGCCGACATCAACCAACAGCAAGCCAAAAATTGGCTCGGCATTTTGGAAACGCTCGGCTTGATCTTTTATCTTCATCCTTACTCGAACAATCTGCTCAAACGTCTTGTAAAAACGCCTAAACTCTATTTTTACGACACCGGGTTGGTTTGCTATCTAACAAAATGGAGTAATGCCGAAACGCTCGAAGCCGGTGCTATGAACGGCGCAATTCTGGAAAATTACGTTGTTTCTGAAATTGCAAAAACCTATTTGAATAGTGGAAAAGAGCCTTTCATGTACTATTACCGGGATAAAGATGCCAAGGAAATTGATATCGTACTGGAGCATGACGGTATCCTAAATCCTCTTGAAATCAAAAAAACTGCCAATCCCGGCAGCGAACTGACAAAAGTGTTTTCTCTGCTCGATAAGGCTTCCACTCCTCGCGGAAAAGGGGCTATCCTTTGCATGAAGCCCGCTCTTGGTGCCATCGATAAAGAAAACTATATTATTCCGATTTGGATGATCTAAGGTTTATTTACCTTCATAGAAACGTAAAACTGCCCGCTTTTTTCGGCGAGCAGTTTTTCATATTCACTTAATTATCATTATATTTCACGACTTGATCGTTCTGCTCAATTCTTCAACTTCCTGCTTTGTCAGCATTGTTGCGGCAATAATCAATTCCTCAGAGCAGCCCATTTCAAGCATACGACGAGCAATAGCCAGTGCCTTCTGCATTTCGCCGCGTTTCTCGCCGCGTTCTTCGCCGCGCTTTTCGCCGCGTTTTTCACCCAGCATGATTCCTTCATCAACCATTTGCCGAATTGCTTCACACATACTTGTATTTTCACCTTCAAAGCACTTGAGCATAGCCTTTACTGCTTGATTGTTTTGCTCAATTCTTCAACTTCCTGCTTTGTCAGCATTGTTAGATCAACGATCTGCTCCTTAGAGTATTTCATTTCAATCATACGTCGTGCAATATCCAACGCTCTTTGTTTCTCACCCAGCATGATTCCTTCATCAACCATTTGCCGAATTGCTTCACACATACTCGTATTTTCACCTTCAATGCACTTGAGCATATCCTTTACTGTTTGATTGTTTTGCTCAATTCTTCGACTTCCTGCTTTGTCAGCTTAGTTACACTAATCACCTGTTCTTCAGGCATTTTCAGTTCGAGCAAACGACGAGCAATAGTCATTTTTTCATTCAGACTTCCTTGTTTTTGTCCCATAGAAATTCCTTCATCAACCATTTGTCGAATCGCTTCACACATATTTACAACCTCCTTGTTCGGGTCAATCGCAATTCCCGCATTCGTCATAGCATTGATGACCAGTGCCGCGTTTGTTTCCAGACAGCTGAACTTTGAATCCTCATTCAGCAGTTTTTCCATCCGTGCCTTATCCCGCTGGTATTTAATATACGCCAGCACTTCACGCAGACTGCTGTTCAGCTTCTGAAGATCATTGTCGCTCATCTCCATCGGGTCAATCATGAAAACCCGATAGTCCTGAATAAACGGAAGGACTTTTTCGGGTTGCTCGCCGTACATCTCGTGCAGACTAAGCGGCGCATCCCATTTCTTTCCGCCAAAGTTAATGACCAGCGTAATCACAGGGGACAGCCGATCTTCTTTCTTCATACCAGAAAGATATTCTTCCGATGTACCATTTTTTCCTTCCTTACGATGCTGGCTTGCCAGATCACGCACCTGCTTTTCGAGCTGCATGGCATCGTACAGCATGTTGCGAACCGGCATGGCATAATGCACATGGCTCTGATTCTCTATTCCCAGCACGAGATAGGTGTACCGATCATCCGTTTTAACCGCCAGCGTTTTAAGCGTATCGCGGTATTTCTGCGCCGCTTCCGGCTTGCCTTTCTCATCCTCATGATATGGAATCACATACTGTGTTGTATCCATATCGGTCAGCTGTTCCGGCTTAATCACCTGTTCGCCATCATAAATCAGATAGTTAAAGGCATCTGCAAACACTTCCACTTCCGAAACATACTGTTTGGTTGCCGTATCCTGAATGGACATGTTTTTTCTCTCCTTTGAGCCATCATTTCATCCGTCCATGCTCTATTTCAAGTTTATTTTATCACGTCGCTTATGATTTCGCAAGCACTTATGATTCATCACCGTTCCTGCGAAAGCTGCCGCTTTTTATACCAGCCTTCCAGCAGCTTGATAATGGTATCTTCCATTTGCTTTGGCGTGTAGGATTTCGGAAAATACTTGCGCAGCGTTTCGTTTTTCAGCGTCACCCGATCAAGGTCGTTTTTCTTTTCTTCGCTCATGACTGCCCGCATCACGTCAAGGGAAAGCATCTTCTGCTGGCTGAATTTCTTTAACCGCTGTGCTTGAGAAAGCGACGGCGTTGCCTGTTCGCTATCCATCGCCTCAAGCAGAAGGGTTTGTTCTTCTTTCTTTAAATAGGACAGCTCGACCGCAGGGTTAAATGCAATTTTGCGTTCATCCACCATGTCCAGCAGGGTGGGAATCAGCTCGGTCAATCGAATGAAACGCTTGACTTGCGACATGCTGTCATTTCCAGCTTTTCCTATTTCCTGTGTACTCCACTTTGGTCCAAGTTGGTCTAAAGTCTTTTTCCCTTGATGTTTGAGTGCTTCGAGCTTCATTTTATAGGCAAAAGCCCGTTCACTCGGCAGCAGCTCCTCACGCTGTAAATTGCTGTCCACCATGATGATCGTGGCAGCATCGTCGTCGAGATCACGAACGATAACCGGCATGGTTTCTTTGCCTGCCAGTTCGGACGCATAATGCCGCCTGTGTCCCGCAATCAGCTCGTAGCCGCCGTTTGGGTCAGGACGTGCAATCGCGGGGACAAGTACGCCATACTCACGCACACTGTCCACTGTGTCCTGCATCGCCGCATCGTCCTTAACCTTGAACGGGTGATTCTTGAACGGATGCAACTCTTCTAATGGGATATTCTGTACCTTTTCCCGCTGGGCATCCGCTCTGCTTTCTTCCGTCGCAAAAAGATCATCGACCGATTTCAGTTCGATGTTTCTGGCGCTGCTTTTCATGTTGAATCACCTCTTTCGTCAGCGCATTGTACGCCTGCGCGACCTTCCCCTTCGGATCATACGCGAAGATGCTTTTCCCTTCGGTGCTGCATTCCGCCGCCCTGATGGAATGCGGAATTACGGTATCAAACACTTTAATCTTCGTTCCGTACTGTGTCCGAAGCAATTCGCTGATTTCACGGGCATACGTCGTCCGGCTTGCCATTGTAATGAGAATTCCTTCAACTCGTAATCCCTTATTTAGCCCCCGACGCATCCTGCCGATGCTTTCCATCAGCTTACCAAGTCCATCTACCGACAAATAATGCGGTATGGTCGGAATCAGCACGCTGTCTGCCGCCGCCAGTGCGTTGATCGTCATCATGCCCAGCGACGGCATACAATCCAGCAGCACATGGGAGTAGTCTTTTCTGCAATCGTCCAGCACCCGTTTCAGCACATTCTGCCGTGTATCCAGCGACGCTTCCACGCCGGATAAGGCAATGCTGCCGGGAATCAAGTCCACCCCTTCCGCATGATGCAGAATCGCTTCTTCGGCATGAACAGGCTGTTTCTGAAGAACTCTGCCCATGAGGGTAGCCAGCGTCACCGGCAAGGTTTCCGGCTTTCTCCAGCCTAAGCTGAGTGTCAGACTGGCTTGCGGATCGCAGTCCACCAGCAGCACACGCTTTCCTTCTCTCGCCAAACCAATACCCAAATTGGCGCAGGTCGTCGTTTTGCCTACGCCGCCCTTCTGGTTCGACAGACTGATAATTTGCGTATCCATGTTTTCTCCTTTCCGATGAATACAAAAAGGACGCTCGTTGTCGGAGCGTCCCCAAGTTGCTGAGATTGAATTCTCTTATCTCACGATCAGAATGATCCTTTCAGGTTTATCATAATTCGATAGTCCATGCTGTCAGCATGGGATGTGTCGAAAAAGTCATTGAAATCGGAAAGTTTTTCTTAAATAACAGTAAAAACTATTGATATCTTCGATGCTTTCTGCACATGTTTTTGCGGAGATATGTGCAGTAACCGAAAAAGAGGCCCATGTTTCTGCATATACCCAAATATAATTATATGCAGAAAGACCACCAACCTGATTCGTTTTGCCTATGCTGCCTTTTTGTCTGAACAGGCTGACGATTTATGCAGCTAATGAAAAAAGGAACTGGCAGAACATCTCTGCACCAGCTCCTCATTCTGTGTTTTCTCATCTCGTAATGTCGTTCCAAGTAATGATATCGGGACATTTTAACAGATTATCTTTCAAATCAGCCGGATTCATGAACTCGCCTGTCTGAGCATTTACAATCATCGTATGATAATCCAGTCCCAGCGTTACTTGCCCATCTTCCATTTCTGCGTAATGCTTTTGTTCTTCTTTCGGATTAAAGAAGTAGTCGCACTCGATTTGCCATACAGGATATAATACGATTTGTTCGTTTTCGTCAAGATAACAGCAATATCCAAATCTCATCTCGTAAACATTGCGGATATTGCCCTTTTCAATTTGCTTTTCGACGCTTGATATAACATCATCAATCGTACACAATGGCACATCATCGACCACCGAAGTAACTTTTTTCAGCGGTCGAAATTGTATTTTATATCCACCATCGACATACGCAATAAAATCCCATATTGGCGGTCTAAAGCATCCCCAATACTCTTCTCCTTTTGTTTTCCAGCTTTTCGGAAATTTGAATCCCATTTCTTTTTCGTCAGTGCCATACGTTATATCTCCAGCACCCATTAAAATAGGAATTCCATCAATCTTTTGCCTCAATGTGCAGACATAGCATGGACGTGTATTGGGTACAATCGTCACCCACATTATATCTAAATCCAAGTTATAATCTGGGAAAAATTTTCCGAGTTCTTGATTGGCACAATCTATACTATCTTGAACTGTAAAATCATATCCGTCAAAATATGGATACAACCGCTCGACTTCGTTTGAACAATATTGAATTCCGCTGAAGCTTTCCAATTTTGTTGTTGTTTTTTTAATTTTTGTATTCAGATCATCGTATTCGAATAAAACCAGATTTCCATCGTTCTGACAAATATATACAGCGCCTCGTTCATTTTTGTCCTGATTCAGATAATTCATTATGATAACATTATCTTCCTCTCTTTTTTCTTCCTGTACCATTGATTGAGGATAAATGTTCAAGACATTTTCTACAGGTAGAATCTGATTTTCCATAATCTGAATCGGCACTTTATCTACTTGAGGAATGATTGGCGTTACATCTACGCTAACTGTCCTTCCATATCGGTCAACGTATTCTTTTTTCCACTCGATATTTGCTTCTGTTTGGAGTTCATTTATGCCGATGTATTCCGCGCGTACCGGTTTAGTCATGCCTATTACCCACGGTATGGCGCAAAGTAACATTAAGGCAGGAATTTTCTTAAACATGTTCTCTCTCCTTAAATAATGGGTAAGTTGTTCCGCTCCTTTATTCCAACTGTACAAGCCTCGCCTGACTCTATTTCCGTAAACTTTTTTATGCCTTCTTAATCCACTGGAATCACAACCTTTTCATCTAAACTTTCTCACTTATATAGACGTAAAAAATTTCTCATATTTACACCTTTTTTTCGTTTTTGTCGGATATAAATCAATAAATCGCAATTCGTAGCTCGTTTTCTTTTCGAAAAATCGCTCTCAACCATAGCATCATTTTTTCGTTTTCCTTCTCAATATGCAAAAAGCGCAGCCTTTTCAAGCCGCGCTCTCTCGTCTATACTGTTATCGTTTCAAAGCAATTCACGTTTCTGTCATCCATTTTCACTGAAACGCGGATTCTACGATTTCCAGCCCCGGTATGTCGCTTCAAGCGTCCGCGTCTTTTCCCAAATCTCCTCGGCAATCACTTTGCAGTTCTTCGCGCTCATTCCCGCCGCTTTTCCAACTGCCAGCAGCTCTTTCATCCCCGGATTCCTGCCGTTTCCATCCACCGTCGTGCTATGCTCTCCGAAGTAGGTCGTGCTCCACGTCAAATCATACGCCGGCGACGGATGCCAGCAATCCATCTGTTCGTCATAGATCCAGCTGAAATTCTTCGCATGGTCATCGCGATTATGCGCAAAGACATTGAAACACATCCGTCTGTACATCTGCTCCAAATCTTCCCGATTATCCAAAGAAAGAATCTTCGTCAGTTTCATCAGCGTATGATAGTCCATTGCGGCGGTGCGCCAATCCACTTCGAGAATCGCCGCCGCAGTCAGCATGTGCCGCCGCTCGATATGCCCTTCCGTCTTTCTTCGGTCAAACCGCTTTACAGCAAAGTAACCCGCACACACATCGGACGGCATCAGTTTGGTTTCCGGCACGATGATTCCGCAGTCCGCTGCGCAATCCATATAGGCTTTTTCCATCGTGCCGCTATCCTTCATCTCATCGGAAGCCGGAAACTTGATGATCCACTCATCCGTCATGATCTTCGGTCTTGCGCCGCCGGAACTGCCGCCCATTTGGAACAGTTCATCCAGATCGCCTGCATCCTCGTGATTCAATATCGCATGACATTGAGCGGAAAGCTCGTCCAGATCATCAATCGCCGTATCCTGTCGAATATTCCACGCCGGGCGGTACGACAACGCGCCCATTCCCGAATCGCCGACGATCGCCAAACGCTCCAACTGCGTCATATCCGCAGAAAGAATTCCCCGCGCCTTTAACATCCGATCGACCAGCAGCTGCCCCCATGCATCCGGCAGACTATCGGCAAACACGCCCCACAATCCGGAAAACGCTTGGCTCGTCGGAACAAAGACCTTTTGCTCCACCGGCAGCGAAAACGGACTGATTGCAAAGCCGTTGTCCAGCCATTCTTCCGAATAAGCGAACGCTACCCGCCGATCCGCAGTCTGCGCCATCGTTCCGACAAATCGCTCGCCGATGTAGACTTCGAGCTTACGTTCTTTCACGGATAACCTCCTCAATGCTGCCGTATTCCACATTCGTGAACAAATTTTTGATTTCATCCGCGCAGTCCAGTGCAACACACAACTTTGTCAGCGAGTTCAACGAAATCTGCCCCGTCGTTTCAAAGCGCTTGATGCTGCCATAGCTTACGTTGCTCTTTTCGCTCAGCGCCTGCTGTGAAAGATTGCGGCGCTTGCGGATGCGGCTCAAACGCTGCGCCAACGCTTTGTCGATTTCTTCCGGCGTTTCCCAAACGAACTTCATGTCATCCTCCAACGGATCATATTTGATACAAATCTCTAAGAGCCACGCTTAATAGACCATATTTTATCCATTTCAGTATATCACAATGCGTTTTTGTTTTCAAGACGATACTCCCTATACAAAAAGCGCAGCTTCTGCAAGCCGCGCTCGATCATTCGCTTTTCCGCTTTTAGGCATATTTCTCAGTTTCATCGCTCCTCTGAACCGCTGAATGGATCGCTTTTCAAATACCGTTTCATCAGGAACGTGCAAAAATACGGAAAGGTATAAACGTTATCACTGAATCCAATGTTGCCACCCGTCAGCTTGATTCCATGATGGATTTCAGGATACCTGTCATTCTCAATCAACGCCTGCATGGACTTCGCTTTTCCGCTTTTCGCCTTCACTTCAACGGGGATCAGTTCGGAGGCCGTCCTGACAAAGAAATCTTCCTCCAGCGTTGAATCCTCCCGCTTATAGTAATACAATTCATATCCGCTCTTTACGAGCGCTTCTCCAACGACATTTTCATATAGTGCGCCTTTGTATACGCCAAGATTTTTATTCGCTCTCAAATCTTCCTGTGCTTCTTCATCCAAGAGCGCCACCAGCAGCCCACTGTCGGCAAAATACACCTTCATTTTTGTGTCGTCATAGTTTCCCCTAAGCGGCAGTTCAGGAAAATGAAGGCAATAACAAATATTGATAATTCCCGCGTCATTCAGCCATTCTATACAGCCCCGATAATCCTTGAACCGCGCTCCGGACGCCACTTTAGAAATTTGGAATTTCTTGTTTTCTTTCGCAAGCTGCACCGGAATCTGATTGAAAATATTCAAAATCCGTGTCTGATCTACGCCGTCCGCATATTTGCGAATGTCTTCTTTATAATCTAAAATGAGTTGCTTCTGAATCTCCTGCGTTCCTTCAAACGTTCCCTTTTCAATATATTCCCTGACGACGGCAGGCATCCCGCCCAAGATACAATAATCCAAGAACAGATTATGGCACGTTTTCAGCAAGACCTCGTTAAACGGCTTCATCTGAACCATGTGCTGATAAATATCTTCAACGAAATCTGCTTCATAGCCCTTCGCCCAAAGGAACTCCTCAAAATCCAAGGACTTCATTTCATAATCGCTTTTATACCCTACGCTGTTGCTTTCAATCTTTCGATAATTGATTCCAAGCATCGAGCCGCTGCAAATCACGTCAAATCTTCCGTCTATGTGAAAAAACTTGAGCGCCGTTGCGATGTCCGGGAATTCCTGCAACTCATCGAAAAAAATCAGTGTTTCGCCCGGAATAAAGCGTTTAGACGGATCCATTCGCGATATGTTCTTAATGATGTCGTCTGTTTTATAGCCATCTTCGGTAATCAGCTTGTATTTGGGTTCTTCAACAAAATTGATGTATATGACGCTCGTATAATTGGCTTCGGCAAAGTGATGAACCGATTCCGTTTTTCCAATCTGTCTGGGTCCTTTAACGATCAATGGTTTTCGTTTCGGATCAGCCTTCCACTGCCTGAGCGTTTCATCTATTTTCCGCTTCAAATACGTCATCGCAACCGCTCCCCTCTGCTTTCTTCAATTATACGCCGTCTTTCCGATTTGCACAACGTAATCTGCGAAAAAATGAGCGAATATTTCTCCAAATTCAGCATTTTATGAGCGAATATTCCGCGAGCATCCACATTTCATGGGGGAATCCGCTTTGTTTTCTTTATCCTATTGAAAAAGCGCAGCTTCTGCAAGCCGCGCTCGGCCATTCGGTTTTCCGCTTTCACGCATATTTCTTTCTCTGCTCGATCACGCCCGCCAGCAGCGCCAGAAGCATCTGCGCGTCCTCCTGCGCATCGCCTTCCAATGCCGTCTGTTGCGGGTCGCCCTCGCGGATTCTCAGCGTTCTTCGAATCTCCTTGGGAATCACCACGCGCCCCAATTCGTCGATTCTCCGCACAATGCCCGTTGCTCGCACAATTATGCTGCCTCCTTCTTCAACTTTCGCTCTCTTTGGCACCCCTATTATGCGGCAGGCAACGCGATTTATGCGCATGAGCCCATCTGGCAATCCCATCCAGCAAATCGTTCAGGCCGCCCGTCCGCGGAGCATGATTTTGGCAGAGAAGACGTTATCCCGATAGGTGAAGGTGCTTGCGCCGCCGTTTTTTTCCGCAATATGCCGAACGGACTGAATCCCGACGCCGTTTCCCTTGCGTTTGGAGGAGCGGAATACCCCGTTTGTTTCCTTCACCTCCGTGTCGCATGCGTTTTCAACCAGCATCAACAGCAACTTTTCCGCGTGCACATAGGCCTTCACCTTGATCTGCCGCCGAGCGGGCACGGTGCGGAAGCTGGCCTCCAGCGCATTTTCCAGCAGATTGGACAGCACCAAGCCCATGTCGATTTCATCGACCGGGAGCGTCTGCGGCAAATCAATCTGCGCGGAAAACGGAATTCCCTCTCGCTTCGCAAGCGCGCAGTAATAGCCGAGCACACTGTCCACTGCGCGGTTTTCGCAGAAATGCATATCCAAATCGGGAATCCGGGAAACGGTCTGCGCCAGATACGCCTTGATCGCCTCCATGTCGTCGGCTTCCGCCAGCATGGAAATCTGGTTCAGGTGGTGCCGGATGTCGTGGCGCGCCTGCCGCACTTCCTCGATGGCGACCTTGAGGTTTTCGTAGCGCTGCTGCTGCATGGATAGAAGCTGGTTCTCCTGCCGCAGTCTGGCGTTTCGGTTCAGGCTCGTTGCCATCAGCAGGAAGATCGTGTTGAACATGAACATGAGGATGAGCAGCGCGACGCTCAGAACGATGTAGCCCTGAAGCACACGGCCGGTATAGAGCGTCGTCGGATAGATCGGAACCATAAAGAGGTTGAGCGCGATAAACATGAGCGGCAGAATCCAGAACACATACCACGTCTGCGCAAAATTGTCGTCCTCCACCATGGTTCTCACCGCGTGGGTCGCCGGATAATACGCGGCGGCGGTCACCAACCAGCAGACCGCGTTGTAAACGACGCCCGCCCGCAGGCAGAACCACGGCGCCGCCTGCGGCGTTTGGGCGCGCATCAGCATGGCCGCGTTGAGCGCTCGGGACAGGCTGTTTAGGCATGCGAATACCGCGCAGACGGACAGCGCAATCGTTCCGGATTTCCAAAGGGAAATCTGCGTCGTTCGGATGTACAGGAGCATCGCCATCAGCGTCAGCCCCGCCGTCGCGAGCGCCGTGGAGGCATGCAGATACCGGCAGAGCGCGCCTCCGGCCACGCACAGCCCCAGCATCATCGGCGTCAGCCACGCGGCGAGTCTGCCCGCCGGCTGCTTCAAATAGGATTTCACCGGGAAATACGCGAGCAGGAGGCCGGGAATCACCACCGTGAGCTCCAGAATCGGGCGAAGAACCTCCCTCACAACGCGCGCCCCCCTTGCAGCAGGAATTCCATGAACACCTGACGGGCGCTTTTCAAAAGCTCCTGACTGACATAAACGCGGCTGCCGTCCGTCATCCGGAAGGAAGCGTCTTCAAAATCCTCCGCGTGCTCCAGATTGACGACCACGCCGCGGCCGCAGACGAAAAAGCGGCGGTCGTCCTTCAGCGGCTCGACGAAGGTTTTGAACGGCTGGCGCGTGGCCAGCGTTTTCCCCGCCGTGGTATGGATTTGGATCACGTGCGCGAAATGCTCGGCGTATAGGATGTTCTGATAGCACAGGCGGATGTCGCTGCCCCCGACCTTCACATCCATGTATTTATCGGGATGCGGGATTCGTTCAAACATTTCATCCGTCAGCCGCTCCAGCTCCTCCTCGGCAAACGGCTTGACCAGATAATGCATGGCGCGCACCTGAAAGCCTTCCAGCGCATGATCTGTCGAGGTCGTGGTGAAGATCAGCAGGCAGTCCGTGTCGAATGTCCGCAATTCCTTCGCCGCGTCCACGCCGCTCATGCCCGTCATATAGACGTCCAGAAACGCCGCGGTGAAACGCTGTTCCCTTTCCGCCGCGAGAAACGCCTCGCCGCTTTCAAATTCCAGCAAATCGGCCTGCACACTGCGCCTTTGCAGCTGCCGCTCCAGCCGTTCCCGCAGAAGCGCCCGATCCCCGGCAAGGTCATCCACAATCGCAATTCTCATCACAGACGAGCCCCTTTCCAATCAATCATCATAATCATCCAATATGATTATAGCACAAAAATCCGGCTCCGGCGCGGCTCATGCGCCGGATTTCGTGCCGTTTGCGCGGCTTTCGTGCCAACCGGCTTGCCAAAGCCTTTCCCCTCTGGCTATACTGATTGCAAGACAGGCACCGACTGAATCAAGCGCAAAGCGAAAGGAGGGAAGGGATGCATCGCATTGCCGTGCTGACGGAGCAGGAAACGCGAGGGGCGCAGATGGAAGAACAGATTGCCCGGTTCTGCAAGGAAAAGGGGCGCTTTCCCCGGATTGATCCCTACTGGAATCAGGAAAGTTTTTTTAACGCTGTGCTGACCGCGTCATTCAGTCATGCGGTGATCGCATTGCCGGGCGTCGCCGGGCTGAACGCCGTCGAACACCTGCGCGCGCTATGCCCCGCGTGCAGAATCATCTGGTGCAGCGATTTGGATTTTTCGCTCCACGCCTTCCGGCTGCGCGTCGATTATTTTCTGCTGGAGCCGGTAACGGAGGAGGACTTCCGACGGGGGCTTCTCGTCTGGCTGGAAGGACGGACGTCCATCGCTCCATGTTCATTCGATTCCAATAACCATTGATGAGGAGGTTTTATTTGATGAAAACAAACACCATGCTGCGTTCCGCGCTCAGCATATCGCTGGCGGCGGCATTGCTCGCGGCTACGGCCGCCTGCGGCAGCGCAGAGGCGCTGCCCGTCAAGGCGCTGCAACCCAAGCAGGTCGAGGAAAACCCCTACATGGCCAAGAGCGACGCCAACATTCACCACGACGGCTACAACACCGATTCGACGGATGAAATTCTGCCGCTGGCCATTTACCCGGAGATCAACGTCTCCTACGAGACAACCAACGCGAACGCCTCGCCCGCTATTTACTTTGACAGCTACGGCCACGCGGTCGTTCCGCTGCTCGGCGGCATCGCCATCCGCGATTTGAACGCGGAGGAAGCGAAAACCCTCGGCTACTTTTCCCCGAAGCAGCACGACGGCGGCGGCTATCTGATTCAAAGCTCCTACACCTTTCTGGATGCGGAAAACCGCATCGTCTGCCCCACCAGCAACAACCACGTGCTGATGCTGCGCGCGACGGATGAAGCCGGAAACGTGCTGCCGGAGTTTGAAAAGGTGCTGGACATTGACGTCAAGGCGGCGGCGGAGACCGCGCTGGGCAAGACGCTGGAGCAGAATCTCCTGTCCGTGGTCTTTGACTACGAAGGAAACCTCTGGTTCGCCACCGGCGGCTTCCGCATCTACCCCGAGCGCGCGCAGCAGGGCGTGGTCGGCTACATCGCCCATGCGGCCATCGAGGCCATCCTGCGCGGCGAACAGGCCGAGCTCGCCGACGCGGTCTTCGTCCATGAGCTGACGCCCGGCGAAGGCGCGGAAAACGGCATTGCCGCCTCCAAGGATGGCGCGGTCATCCTGACCAACCAGAACTGCTACCTGCTGCGCGCGGAAAACGGCGTGACCGTCGCGTGGCGCACGCCGTATGAAAGCGTCGGCGCGAAGGTCAGCGGTGAAGGCGACAAGACGACCGGAGGCGGTCTCGCGTGGGGCGGCGGCTGCTCGCCCACGCTCACGCCGAACCTCGTGATGTTTACCGATAATCAGGATCCCGTCAACCTGCTTGCGCTGGATATGAAGACCGGCGAGGTCGTGGCGAGCTGCCCGGTGCTCGACGATCTGCCGGAGGGCTATCAGGTTGCCGTTGAAAACTCCGCCATCGTCTATGACGACGGCGAGGGCGTCGTCAGCACCATCGTGTGCAACTGGTTCGGCGCGGGCAGCGCGGGGCTGGCCGACCCGAACAGCGACTCCTCCATCCAGAGCTACGCCAACATCTACGACATGAACTGGCTCATGCGCGGCAACGTGATGATCGCACCGGGCGTCGAGCGCGTGGATACCGTGAAGACCGCCGACGGCTATGAGATGAAGAGCGTCTGGTGCAGAAACGACCTGAGCGACACGTCCATCCTCAAGCTCTCCACCGCAACCGGCTACATTTACGGCTATGTGCAGGATCTGAGCACCGGCATGTGGCAGTATATCATCCTCGATTTTGAAACCGGCGAAACGGTGTTCACGATGGATGTATCCAACAAATACGGCTATAACAACATGGCCATCGGCATGTACGCGGGCAACAGCGGCAACGCGCTCTACTGCCCGACGGGCTATCTGGAGCTGCTGCGCCTGCAGGATCGCTTCGTATACCTGCCCGAGATGCCGTATCGCAAGATCGATTTGGATCGCGCGGCGCGCAATGTGCTGGCGCAGGATCAATTCGCGGCGGACGGCGGCGAAGGCAGCGTCGCGAGCTGGCTGAACACGGCCGCGGTTCGCAACGCGCACCCCAACACGACGGTTGCCTTCCGCATGAACAACCTCTCCGGCGCGGCTGCCGATTTGAAGCTCTACGCCTACGGCGCGGACGGCAGGCTGACCCAGGTGGCGGACGACCTGTGGGCGCTGACGGATGAAGCCGGTCAGGCCGTGACCGAGCTGACCGACGGCACGCTCTACGAGGTGCGCGTCACCGTCGCCGACGGCGGAGCGTTCGACCTGAGCGAAGCGGAAAAAGACGTGAAGCTCTCCGTCGTGCTCGGAAAGTAAACATTAAAAAAAGCGCCGGGGATGCGGCAGTTTCCCCGGCGCTTTGAAGTTTTGGGTTACGGAAAATCAGCGCAGCGTCTCGCTGAAGAATTTGCCCGTCTCGTCCACCGCCTGATACAGGGAGTGGAGATCCTCCTCGGCAAACACATTGAAGGTGTGATCCATCCCCTCGATGAAGCAGGTCTTGGAGGCCGGGTTCTTGCTGGCGGCGACGATCTTGTTGCTCCATTCGGGATCAACGGTCGTGTCTTCCTTGCCGGCAATCGCCAGCACCGGGCCGGTATAGCCCGCCTCGAACTCGCCCAGCACGTCCGTGTTCTTCACATCCTCGCACCACTGCAGGGACACGTTCAGCGGCTCGCGCCAGTCAAAATCCATGACGAAATAGCCGTTCGCCTTCGCCTGCTCATACAGCTCGTCGGTGAGCATGTCGCTCAGATCCGGCGCGCCCGCCCAAGTCACCACGGAGGTGAACACATCCGCCGCGCGAGCCGCGCAAAGCAGCGCGTCCGTGCCGCCCTGGCTCCAGCCCATCACGCCGATGTGCTCGCCGTCGATCTGTTCGAGCGTCTTGGCGTAGTTCGCGGCCGCCACAGCGTCGCTCACGGCGCTTTCGAAGGTGTAGCCGGTGTAATCCGCGGTGGAATCGCCGCTGCCCATAAAGTCAATGCGGACAGTCGCAATGCCGTATTTTTCCGCCAGCACGGGCGCGGCCATCTTGTAGCCGTTTCCCGCTTCATCGCGATTGGAGCCCGTTCCGTGGAGCATCACCACGACAGGGAACTTCCCTTCGCCGGAAGGCATGCAGACCGTCGCGGGAACCTCGTGTTCGCCGTTCGGGATCGAAACGACGCTCTCCGTGCTGCCCTCAGCCATCGCCGCGGTGCACAGCAAAGCAAACATCAGCGCAAGGAACAAGGCCATGAATTTCTTTATCATCGAATCATCCTTCCCTTCATACATACGTCCGCCGCAAAAGTATATTGTTTATACCATGAATAGTATATACGCGCCCATTCCGCCCGTCAACCCCCGATGCGTTTTATCACTTTCCGTATGTCAAAAAAGGTTCGAGCCGCCTTCCTTCGCTCAAAACAAATCCAGCGCGTTATCCAGATAGACCGCCTCCCGGACGTGCAGCTGATATTCCGGCCGGGTCATGTAATGCAGCAAAAATTCCAGAATCAGCGCACTCCCCAGCCCGCGCCCTTCGATTTTGAAATGGGAAAACCCCATCGGCAGATAGACGTTTTGAATGTCGCCCACGCCGATAAACCCCGGATTGGTCATCGCGCGGGAAAAGCGATAGCCGCCGTCCGCCCCCGGCGCGGCACAGCGGTGCTCCGCCCCGTCCATCCCGAGGTTTTTGCGGCTGACCGCCTCATAGCAGCGCTTCCGCTCCCGGCAGCCGAACCAGCAGCACTCGTTGCAGAGAAATTCCACCTTGTCCTTCTCCGCCACGCTCAGCCCGCTCAGCCGGTCAAACGCCTTATTGAGCCGAAAATCCGGCACAACATACGAAAACGCATCCCGCGCCAATTCGCGCCTGAGGTCTTCAAATTCCGTCAGCACCTTCGTGGTGGACGAAACGAAATAGAGCTTCGGATAGGTCTTTTGCAGGTACTCGAGCAGCACATCCGAATGGACGATCACGCCGTTTCGCGTCTGTCCGTCCGATGAAAACAGGGCGCAGAGCGCGTTGCAGCGCGCATCCGAGAGGTGTTCCGCCCGCAGCAGCGAATTGCTGAACGTCAGCCGCGCCGAAATGCCGTATTCGCGCATCAGCGCCCGCACATCCCTTGGGTCGCATGTCCCGCCGCCGACACGGCCTCCGCCCCAAACGCAGCCCGCGGGCGCGCCGTAGATCGAGCCGATATCGCACCAATCGTAGAAATATTCCCGATGCTCGCGAAACAGCGGCAGAAAGACGCGATACAGCTCGTAAAACTCAAACAGCCCCGGAAGATGATAATGGGCGACGCCCGCCTGTTCCACAGCCTGCTCCCTCCAATTTCTTCATGCTTTCCCATACGGCAAAACCTCCCCGTATCCAAGGAGGCCAGCTTGTTGACATAAGCAAACTTGACTTGAATAGCAAAATCAAGAAATTCAGCTATTCTTTCATTTGCGGAAATGGCTATTCTCCCCCCTTCGAGGGGGAGAATAGCTTTTTGTCTACAGTCTGACCGCCCCGTATCCGGGGAGGCTCATGCGTCGTTTCGTCAGGAAACCTTGAATCCGTTCGCCCGAAGCGCGTCAATCACCCGCTGTGCGTGCTCGCGATCCTGCGTTTCCATCGTAATTTCCAAAATAGCGTCGCGGATATCCAGATCGACGTCCGTTCGGTCGTGGTGAACGACCATGACGTTCGCGCCCTCGGCGGCGATGATGCGGCTGGCCATTTCGAGCTGCCCCGGCCTATCCTGCATAAGGATGCGGAGCTTGGTCATGCGCCCGGCGCGAAGCAGACCCTTTTCAATGATGCGGGAGATCATCGTCACGTCGATGTTGCCGCCGGAGATCACCGCCGCAACCTTGCCGCTCACATCGAATTTGCGGTTCATAATGGCGGCGACCGGCGCGGCGCCCGCGCCCTCGGCGACCATCTTGCCGCGCTCCATCAGGAACAGAATCGCCTGCGCGATTTCGTCGTCATCGACCGTCACGATCTCATCCAGATATTTGCTGCACAGCGCGAAGGTCAATTCGCCCGGCTTCTTCACCGCGATGCCGTCCGCAATCGTCTTGGCCGTATCGAGCGAAACGACATGCCCCGCCTCGATGGAGGCCTTCATGCCCGCCGCGCCCGCGGCCTGCACGCCGATCACCCGGACGTTTGGATGGAGCATCTTCACCGCGGAGGCCACGCCGGAAGCCAGCCCGCCGCCGCCAATCGGCACGACGATGGTATCCACGTCCGGCAGATCGTCCATGATCTCCAGCCCGATGGTGCCCTGCCCCGCGATGACCATCGGGTCGTCAAACGGGTGGATGAACGTCGCGCCCGTTTCCTGCTGAATCCGGCAGGCCTCGGCGTATGCGTCGTCGTATACGCTGCCGTGGAGCACGACGTTCGCGCCCAGCTCGCGCGTGGCCTTCACCTTGGAGAGCGGCGCGCCCGCAGGCATGACGATGGTTGCCGGAACGCCGAAGGCTCTCGCCGCCAGCGCAACGCCCTGCGCATGGTTGCCCGCCGACGATGCGATCACGCCGCAGGCGCGCTCTTCCTCGCTGAGGCTGGCGATTTTGATATACGCGCCGCGCACCTTGAACGAGCCGGTGTTCTGCAAATCCTCGGTTTTCAGGTAAATCTGGCTGTGCTCGTCGGAAAGCGCTTTGAACTGCACAAGCCCCGTCCGCTGCGCCACGCCTTTCAGGCGCTCGCGCGCTTCCAGAATCATTCCCAGCGTAAATGCCATTTCGTTTCTCTCCTGCACGGCGTTTCCTCCTCAGGCCTGTTCTCTGGCCATTTCGTAAATCATAATGCCGGCGGCAACCGCCGCGTTGAGCGATTCCGCGCCGCCGCGCATTGGCAGCGCCAGATGGTGGGTCGCCGCGTCGCGGACGGGCTTGCTGATGCCCTGCCCTTCGCTGCCGATCACCAGAATCGCCTTGCCGCGCGGGCAGCAGGCGTAAAAATCCTGCCCGCCGAGTTCGGTCGCCGCAACGGCGTAGCCCTCGTGCTTCATCGCTTCCAACGTCCCCGGCAGGTCGTTCGTCGGCAGCACCGGCACGCGGAACACACTGCCCATCGTCGCTCTCAGCGTCTTTGCGCCGTAGAGATCCGCGCAGCCTGGGCCGAGGATCGCGCCGTCAAACCCCGCCGCATCCGCCGTGCGCAAAATCGTGCCGACGTTGCCGGGATCCTGCACCCCGTCGAGCGCGACGAGCCGCCGCCCCGCAAGCGCCTTCGGCGGCTGGGGAATCCGTGCCGTGCAGACGACGCCCTGCGGCGTTTTCGCCGTGCTGACCGCCTGCATCACCGCCGTTGAAACGACGTACAGCTCGCAGCCCGCACCCTCCGCCTGCCCGATCATCGGCGCATATTCCGCCTCGCGCCCCTTTTCGATAAAGAGCGCCTGAGCGAGCCGCAGCGCGACCGCTTCGCCCACCAGCTTGGCGCTTTCGCAAACGAAAAGGCCGTTTTCGCGACGCGCCCTCGGTTTTTGAAGCTCCCGCAAAAGCTGAACGGCAGCATTGTGTACGCTCGTAATTTCCTTCATGTCGATCCTCCCCGTGGACGTATAAACGCATTTTACAGCAAAATGCGCCGCAATGCAAGAAAAAGCTATCCCTTCCATGCGGAAAGAATAGCTTCTGATTCATGCTTTCGATGAGTTTTTTTCATCATAAAGAAAAGCGAGATCGTGATTGCAGTCACCATCTCGCAAGTCCGCAAGGGCTAAACCACAAAAACCCTTTCGTCGTGCTTTTATTATAGCGGATTTCATCGCGGAATGCAAGCAAAATCCAACGGATTTTCCTGCGTTTCCGCGATGTTTTTTTCAAACCGCTTAGATGCAGCAGAACATCGGATAATACATCATCCGACCGCCGCCGCAGCAGGCACAGCACAGGTTCAGCATCAGGATGGTCGTGCAAACGCTGTTCATGCTGCCGGTTCTGCGGCCGTATTCCTGCCCCTGCTGGCTGTACCAGCTTCCGCCGCCCTGAAGCTGGCTGAGAAGCTGCTGATACTGCATGTTGCCCGGCTCCATGCTCGCGGCCTGTCTGGCGTATTCCATGGCCTGCGCGTTGTTGTGCAGGCCGCTCTGCGCCAGCGCGCTGAGGAAATACCAGCGGGCGTTCCGCTTTCCGGGGGGCACGCTGCCCAGCGCGTTAAGCGCCTCGGCATAGTGGCCGGTGTCGATGTAGTTCTTCGCCGCGCGCATCTCGATGGAATCATCCTGCCGCGTCTGGCCATATCCGCCGTAGCCCGCGTTGCCGTAGGGATTTCCGCCGTAAGCGCCCCAAAACGAGGCAAACGGGTCGTCATACTGCGGCTGGCGCTGCTGCTGCGCACCGCCGTTATAGCCGCTGCCCGCGCGCTGGCCGCCGCCCTGCCGGCGGTGCATGATCTCCTCATACGCCTGCTGAACTTCCATGAATTTCTTTTCGGCCTGCGCGGCGTCCGGCTTGCCCACGTTCGCATCGGGGTGATACCGCTTGCAGAGCGTTCGATAGGCCTTCTTCACCTCGTCGTCGCTGGCCGTCGGGGATACGCCTAAAACCTGATACGGATCTGTCATTGCTTGCTTTTCGCCTTTCTTCGCTCACATGCGCCCTCAAAGCGCAGCCATATGCCCGAATAGAGGATGTTGCGCATGATCGGCGCGTCCTCAAGCAGCGGCAGGCACTCAAACGCCCTGCACGCGCGAGCCATCATATCCTCCAGCATCATGCGGCTCTCAGCCTCAAATTCCGGCCTTTCAAACCGCTCGACGAGGGGATTGTAATTCTTCTTTTTGATATCCTGCTCGACGTCCTCAAAGCTGTCGCACAGATAGATGAATTTGCCGAGGTAAAAGCCCAGTTCGCGCAAATCCCGCTCGTAAACGTCCTTTTTCCAGACATACAATTCGCCGAGCATTTCGCCCGAAAGGTTCGCCGCCGCGTCGAGGTTCATGTCGTTCCTGCGCTCTACCTCGTGCAGCCGGGCGACGTATCGCTCCACCGCTTCCCTCTGCCGGGGGAGCGCATTGCCAGCGCGCCCTGCCGCCGCTTTGAGCAGCGCGCTTTCGGCGAGCCTGTCCACGCGCCGTTCGTCTTCCCAGCCGTCGCGCAGATCGTAGTAGGAGATCAGCGCGCTCAAATCCGCGCAGTAATCAATGGCGTCGTTGCCCAGCATCAGCCGCTTTTCGATGGGATGAAACGCGCACCGGCGCATTTCGCCGTTCGTCTGCGGCTCATACAGCGAGGTCAGCAGCATGGATAAAAACGTCATCTCGAAACTGAGCGCCATTCGGCAGGCTTTGCCGCAGCGCCGGCCGATGGCGCGGCACAGCCCGCAGTAAAACCCGCGATATCGGTCAAATTCGCGGAACTTGAGTTCCTCCTTGCGGACGGTCATCACGCCGAGCACGGCCGCGCCCCCTTTCCTTCCCCGCTTTTATGCGTTCGCTTCTGTATTCGCTTCTGTATCTGCTTCCATACTCGCTGGATTATAACATAACAGCCCGACGCAGACAAGCGTTGTGGGCTGAAATGTCGGTTTTAAGGGTTATTTTCTGCGCATCGGCAGCGTCACGAAATACACCGCCGCGCAGCAGAGCACAATCGCCGCGCCCGCGCTCGTGTTGAGGTAATACGACAGCGCCAGCCCGATCACGCCGCAGCAGAGCGCGATGATCACGCTCGTGCGCATATACCCCGCCGCGCTGCGCGCAACGTTGCGGGAGGCCGCCGCCGGAAGAATCAGCAGCGAGTTAATCAGCATCACGCCGACCCAGCGAATGGACACCATCACCGCGACGGCGACCAGCATCGTGAACGCATATTCCGTCATCCGGGAGCGAATCCCGCGGCTCTGCGCCAGCGGCGCGTTGACGCTGGTAATCAGCAGCGGGTTAAACAGGAAAACCCAACAGACGATTGTGCCGACCAGCGCCAGCAGCAGCGCCAGCAAATCGCCTTGCGCCACGGAGAGCACGTCGCCCACCAGCACGGAGGAATATTTGGCAAACGCGCCGCCGCGCGAGAGCACGACAAGCCCCAGCGCAATCGAGGTGGAGGAAAACACGCTGATGATCGTGTCCGCGCTCATTTTGGAATGGTGCTTCACAAACGTGATGAGCACCGCCCAGATCAGGCCAAACAGCAGCATCGCGCTCATCTGGCTCTGCCAGCCGAGCACCACGCCGATGGCGATGCCCGTCAGCGCGCTGTGCCCCAGCGCGTCCGAAAAGAACGCCATCTTGTTATCCACCGCCATCGTGCCCAGCATGCCGAACAGCGGGGTGAGCAGAACAATCGCGATCAGCGCGTTCTTCATAAAGGTATAATGCAGCCACTCAAAGGGCAGAAGCGTGTCCATCAGGGCATATACGCCGCTCATACGTGCCCTCCTCTCGTATAAAACACCTGCGCGAATTCTTCGCTGTCAAAGACGGTTTCCGGGTCGCCCTGCCGCACGATCGTGCCCTGCATCAGCGCCACGCGGTCGGCGTAGCGGCGCACCACGTCCAAATCGTGCGACACCAGCAGAATCGCCATGTGGTTGGTGCGCTTCAGCTCGTCCACCGTCTGATAAAACGACTCCAGCCCGTTTTGATCCACGCCGGAGACCGGCTCATCCAGAATCAGCAGATCGGGCTGCGGGGTCAGCGCCAGTGCCAGCAGCACACGCTGCAATTCGCCGCCGGAAAGCGCGCCCAGCGGGCGCTTGCAGAGCCTCTCGCTGTGCGTTCTCGCCAGCGCGGCCATCACCTTTTCGCGCGTCCTTTTGCTCACGCCGAGGAAGACCGGCCTTCTGGAAAGCGACGCGGCCATGAAATCCGTAACCGTCACCGGGGAGGAACGGTCGAATTCGAGCTGCTGGGGCACGTAGCCCGTGCGCACGTCCGCCGCCGGCCGGCCGTCCGTGGTCAGATGGCGGATGACGCCCTTGTATTCCACCTGTCCCAGCAGCGCGCGGATGAGCGTCGTCTTGCCCGCGCCGTTCGCGCCGATGAGCGCGGTCAGCTCGCCGCAATGGATGTGCAGGTTGACGTCGTGCAGAAGCTGCTGATTGCCCGCCGATACGCTCAGGTGATCGACCTCGATGCGGCAAAGCCTGCACGGCGCATGGCCGGGGCAGTTCACATGCGCGTGACCGGCGTGGTCATGCGTAATCTGAGGCTGAACCGTTTTTTTCTGCGTCATTTGGAAAGCGCCTCCGTGAGTACCCTTGCGTTTTCGCGCATGATGGTTTCATAGCTTTCTTTCGTGCCGTCGCCGGATACGCACGGGTCGAGCGTATAAATGGAAGCGCCCGTCTCCCGCGCGATGGTTTCGGCGGCCTTCTGCGGGTACTGCGGCTCGACGAACAGCGTTCGAATCCCCAGCGTCGTCACCAAATCGCAGGTATCGGCGATGTCGCGCGTGCTCGGCTCTTCGCCCGGCTCGTTGGCGATCACGCCGGCCACATGCAGGCCATACGCATCGGCAAAATACGCGAACGCCTCGTGGAACGTGATGATGTCCGCGCCCGCAAACGGCGCAAGCTGCGCCTTCAGCTCGTCGTCAAGTGCCGTCAGACGCTCGATATAGCCCGCCGCGTTCTCGCGATATGCCGCCGCGTGCGCCGGGTCGGCCTCGGCCAGCCCGTCCGCGATGTTCTGCACCTGCTTTATCGCGCGGCTCGGATCCAGCCAGACGTGCGCGTTATAAAGCTCGTCATGCTCGTCGTGCGCATCGTGGTCGTGCGTCTCGTCGCTGGGGAACATGGCAATGCCCTCGCTCGCGTCGATGACCGGCAGATCCGCGCGCAGGGTAAGCACCTTATCCATGAACTGCTCCATCCCGCCGCCGTTGATGACCAGCGCGTCCGCGCCCTCCAGCGTCACCATGTCGCGGGTTTGGAGCTGATAATCGTGCAGACAGCCGACGTTCTGCTCCGCCATGTTCTGCACCGTCACGCCGTCGATTCCGTCCGTCACGTTGAGCGTCAGCACATACATCGGGTAAAAGCTCGTGACGATCGTGGTCTGCCCGTTCGTCTGCGCCGCGCAGCCTGTAGCAAGCAGCGCCAAAAGCGCCGTCGCCAGCGCCCAAATCGTTTTTTTCTTCATCGGGGATATTCCTTTCCTTGGGTCAAAACGCCATATAGGCATACACATACGACTTTTCTTTTTCGCGCAGCTTTCCGTTTTTTCCTGCTTTTCCGCCGAAAAAGGATGATTTTTCTTGCCGCGCCGTTTCAAAAACCATTCGCTATCCATTAACCGCCCTTTATACTAATTCGCAGTTAAAATGCTTAACAGAGCGCATCAGATTTTTTGTTCTGACGAAGCCAAGTGAAGTGAGGCGTACTGGAGGTACGTTGAACGGAACGAGGCAAAGTCAGAGCGAAAAAGATGGTGCGCGGATTAAGCCATTTTAACAAGAATTAGTATTACATCGCTTGTATCTTGTTTCCTTCTATGGTATACTTCCCCTATATTCCTGAATGTAAGGGGGGGTTACGTATGGCTTACGCTTCCTCCATTGATTTTTCCGGCGGCCTCGCGCTGAACGGGAACGATCCGTCGTTCTACCTCGCCCATCTCCGCCGCTTTGCGAAGGATACCTCGCTCCTGCCGCTGAGCGACGCGCTGACGCAGGGCGACATTCATCAGGCGTTTTTGCTTGCGCACACGCTCAAGGGGCTTTCCGCGCAGTTGGCCGTCACCTGCGTCTATCGCCCCGCCGCCGTGCTCTGCGATCTTCTGCGCGACGGCAGCGCAGACCGTCTGCCGCAGGCGCAGGAGGCGTTCTTTGCGCTGGTCGCCGGGCTTGAAGAAGCGCGTTCGGAGATCGAGCTGTATTGACGTCCGCCTTTCGCCCTCTGCGCAGAACATGCCAAGCGACTAATCGGAGTGTTTTTTGTCTTTTACGAAAGAAGGGTTGGTTTCGCCCTTCTTTTGTTTATATTTCCGTTATATTTCCGTATCTAGGCGCGGGAAACGCGCCCTGCCGCCGCGCGCCGTCAATCCGTTTGTATTTTTGCCCCCTTTGTGGTATCATAATCGTGACTGAATATCATCTGAAAGAGGAGAACGCCATGTCTCAGCCGGATACCTTTGTCATCGTGGATGGCAACAGCCTCATGCACCGCGCTTTCCACGCCCTGCCTCCGCTTTCCAACGAGGACGGCGTGTTTACCAACGCCGTTTTCGGCTTTCTTTCCATGCTCTTCAAGGTCATCGGCGACGAGCAGCCGCGCTATCTGGCGGTGGCGTTCGATCTTCACGGGCCGACCTTCCGCCACACGGATTACAGCGAGTACAAGGCGGGGCGCAAGCCGACCGCGCCGGAATTGAAGCCGCAGTTCGACCTCGTGCGCGAGTGTCTGACGAAAATGGGGGTCAAAATCCTGACCTGCCCGACCTTCGAGGCCGACGACATCCTCGGCACGTTTGCCCGCCGCTGCGAGGAAGCGGGGATTCCCGCCCTGCTCGTCACGGGCGACCGCGATTCCATGCAGCTCGTCACCGAAACGAGCAACGTGCTCTACACCCGGCGCGGCGTGAGCGACGTGGTGCGCTACACGCCGGAAAAGGTGCTCGAGGATTTCGGCGTGACCCCGGCGCAGATTCCCGATCTCAAGGGGCTGATGGGCGACGCAAGCGACAACATCCCCGGCGTTCCCGGCATCGGCGAAAAAACGGCGGTCAGGCTGCTGACCGCCTACGGCACGCTGGAAAACGCGCTCGATCATGCCGACGCCGATCTCAAGGGCAAGCAGCGCGAAAAGCTGCTCGACGGGCGCATGTCCGGCCTGATGAGCAAGAAAATCGCAACCATCACGCGCTACGTGCCGCTGGACGACGTGACGCTGGAGGATTGCCGTCTCGGCGATATGACGGGCGTGCTGCCGCTGTTCGAGCAGCTCGGCCTCAAGACGCTGGCCAGCCGCCTTTCGCAGCTTTCCGGTTCGCGCGCGGCGGATCACGCGCCCGACGTGCCGCAGATCGTCTGGCAGGACGAGCTGACGCTGGCCGATGAAGCCGCCGTTGCCGCCTTTATCGCCGCGCTGCCGGAAACCGCGCGCGTCGCGCTGCTCATGCGGGAGGACGGCGTTTCCCTCGCGGCCGAAAACGGCGCGCAGGCCGTCGTGCCCTATGCGCAGGGGCTTCTGGGCGGCGGGCTTGATCCGCTGTGCGCGGCCAAGGCGCTCTCCCCCCTGCTGACGGGCGCGCGCCCGCTCGTGCTCTTCGGCGCAAAGCGGCTGAAAACCGAGCTTGCGCCGTGGAACATCGCCGTCTCTGCGCCGTTTGACGACGACCAGCTCATGCAGTATCTGCTCGCGCCGCAAAACGGCAAATACGAAGCGCCTGCAAGCGCCGCCGCGCTCATGCAGCAGACGCTTGCCGACGAGCGCGCGCTCGACGAGCAGGAGATGACCCGGCTCTACCGCGATATCGAGCTGCCGCTGCTCGCCACGCTTTACGACATGGAGCGCGACGGTTTCCTCGTCGATCGCGACGAGCTGAACCGGCTGGGCGAGCAATACGACGCGCAGATCGCCGAGCTGAAAAACGAGATCTTTTCGCTCTGCGGCGTTGCGCCGTTCAACCTGAACAGCCCGCAGCAGCTGGGCGGCGTTCTCTTCGATACGCTCGGCCTGCCCGCCAAAAAGAAGACCGCGCGCGGCTATTCCACCGACGCGGACACCCTCGGCGAGCTGGCGGAGCTGCACCCGGCCGTGGAAAAGATTCTGCTCTATCGGCAGGTCGCCAAGCTCAAGAGCACCTATATCGACGGCCTGCTCCGGCTGACGGGGCGCGACGGGCGCATCCACACGTGGTTCGACCAGACCATCGCCGCGACGGGGCGCATCTCCTCCAGCGAGCCGAATTTGCAGAATATCCCCGTGCGCACGCCGATGGGGCGCGAAATCCGCCGCGCGTTCATCGCCCCGGCGGGCAGCGTGCTCGTCGATGCGGATTATTCGCAGATCGAGCTTCGGCTTCTCGCCCACCTTTCCGGCGACGAGGCCATGTGCGAGGCCTTCACCCTCGGCCAGGACATCCACGCCCGAACGGCGGCGGAGGTCTACGGTGTGCCGCTCGCCGAGGTCACGCCGCAGATGCGTTCCAGCGCGAAGGCCGTCAATTTCGGCATCGTCTACGGCATCAGCGATTTCGGTCTGGCCGCCAACCTGCATATTTCCCGCAAGGAGGCCGCCGAATTCATCGCGCGCTACTTCGCCCGCTATCCGGCGATCCATCGGTTTATGGAAGCGTGCGTCAGTCAGGGAAAGGCGGAGGGCTATTCCGTCACGATGTATGGCCGACGCCGTCCGCTGCCGGAATTGAGCAGCCCGAATTACAACCGCCGCCAGTTCGGCGAGCGCGCCGCGATGAACACGCCGGTGCAGGGCGCCGCGGCAGATATCATCAAAATCGCGATGAACGCCGTCCACGATGAGCTGAAAGCCGCCGGGCTGGCCGCGAAGCTGATTTTGCAGGTGCACGACGAATTGATCGTCGAAGCGCCGGAAGCGGAGCGCGAGCAGGTTGAGGCGCTGCTGCGCCGCTGCATGGAAAACGCCGCCTCCCTGCGTGTGCCGCTGATCGCGGACGTTCATTCCGGGCGCTCGTGGTATGATACGAAGTGAGGACGATGGGGCGCTGCCCCCCCTCGCTCAAAGAGCTCCCTCTTCGAGGGAGCTGGCACGGCGCAGCCGTGACTGAAGGAGTCAGGCATCCGCGCGCCCGTTATCAGAATTTGTGCAAAATCTCGAATTTGCTCATTTCCTGATTACACGTAAATTTGATAAGCAAGCCTTGCATGAATTGCCTCTCTTTCTTCGTCTATTCATTATCTTACATTCATTTATGCGGGAAGTCCGGAAACCTCTGGTTTCCGGTGGGGCTTGGGGCAAATCCCCAACGTTCCCAACGTACCCCGCCTCTCGGAGGACATCTATGAAAATCGGTTTGACCGGTTCCATCGCCTGCGGAAAAAGCACCGTCAGCCAGTATCTCAGGCAAAAGGGTTGTTTCATCGTCGATGCGGATGCGATTTCCCGCGCGCTGACCGCCGACGGCGGCGCGGCGCTGCCCGAAATCCGCCGGGCGTTCGGCGACGACGTGTTTTCCGGCGCGTCGCTCGACCGCGCAAAGCTCGGCCAGCTCGTCTTTGCCGACGCGCAGAAGCGCGAAACGCTCAACGCCATTCTCCACCCGATGATCCTTTCGGAAATCAGGCGTCAGCTCGACCGCCTCGACGTGCCGGGGCAAATCGTCGTCGGCGACGTTCCGCTGCTGTTCGAGTGCGGAATGGAATCCATGTTCGATACCGTCTGGGTCGTCCGCGCGGCGCGGGAAACGCAGATTCAGCGCCTTTTTGAGCGCGACGGGCTGAGCCGCGAGCAGGCCGAGCGCCGCATTGATTCGCAAATGCCGCCGGATGAAAAGATCCGCCGCGCAAACGCCGTCATTGATACCGACGGTTCCATCGAGCAGACGCACCGACAGGTGGACGCGCTGCTGGAGGCCGCCGTTTCCGGCGCGCCGGTTCGGCGCAGACGGCCGCCGCAGCCCTCTCATCTTTCCGACGACGCTTTGCCGGAAAGGCCGCCCGTCCCGCGGCGCGCCGTCCGCACCCTGACGATTGAAACGGAGGAGGAAGCGCCCCGCCGCCATGGCCGCGCGCGCTCCCCGTTTGACGGCCTGCCGTCGCCGGTTCGCTTTTTCGCGCTGGCGCTGGCGGTGATTCTGCTCGTCATGGGCGCGGTTTCCGTCACAAAGACCTATCTCGCCAAGCAGGAGGAACGCCGCAGGCTCGAAGCCGAGGCCACCGAGCGCGCGCAGCATCCGCTCTATTACGGCGATCTCATCACGCTGTACGCCGCCGAGCAGAGCCTCGACCCGGCGCTCGTCTCCGCCGTCATCCTCTGCGAATCGAGCTTCGATCCGCGGGCCGAAAGCCGGCTGGGCGCGCGCGGGCTGATGCAGCTCATGCCCGATACCGCCGAATGGGTCGCCCACAAGTACAAGGAGGACGGCGCGGGCTACTCGTTCGACAAGCTCTACGACCCGGAAACCAACATCCGCTACGGCACGTGGTATCTGGGGTATCTCTCCCGCCGGTTTGACGGCGACGCGACCAAGATTGTCTGCGCCTATCACGCCGGTCAGGGCAACGTGGACAGCTGGCTGAAAAACCCGCAATACAGCGCCGACGGCGTGACGCTGGACGTCATCCCCACGCAGGATACGGCGACGTATGCCTCCCGCGTGCTGCGCGCCCGCGACGTTTACCGCAAATACTATTTCCCCGTGGAAACCCCCGAACCGACCGAATCATAAGGAGCTTTGTTCATGCGCATTTCCCGTTTTGCCGCGCTGCTGCTGGCCTGCGCGCTGCTGGTTCTTCCCGCCGCCGGTCTGGCCGCGTCCACGTCCCTCTCCGTCGCCATCGTGGCGGACGATCACCTCGCCCTTCGCCCGCTGGAATTGAACCATCGCGACGTGGTGAGCCTGCTGAATCTGGTCTACGAGGGGCTGTTTGAGATCGACGACAATTATCAGCCCCAGCCCAAGCTGGCCTATGCGTACAGCTTTTCCAACGACGGCCGCAAGGTGCAGGTCACGCTCCGCGACGACATCTCCTTCCACAACGGCCAGACGCTCACCAGCGCGGACGTGGTGGCGACGCTGGATTACATGCTCGAGCTGGCCGGTTTCGACGAGAATCTCGATTCCGAGGTGCCCGTCGCCGACCGCGGCCTGTATTACTCGACCTTCTATTCCATCAAGTCGTGGGAGGCGACGGACGAGCAAACCATCGTCTTCACCCTGCGCCGCGCCAGCTACGGCTCGCTCTACGCGCTGACCTTCCCGATTCTCCCGGCCTCGCAGGTCGCCGCCGACATGCCCGCCGGTACCGGGCCGTATAAATACGACGGCTATGAGCAGGGCAGCGCCATCTGGCTGACCGCCAACGACGGATGGTGGAACCGCCCGCCGCAGGTGCGCTATGTCCGCGCCAGCATCTACGATACCGCCGAGCAGGCGCTCAACGCCTTTGATACGCAGAGCGTCGATATCGCCATGACGCGCTCCATCAACGCCTCGCGTTACAGCGGTTCGCTCAATACCTTCTCCATCACCGCGCGCACCCGGCAGCTCGAGGTGCTGCTCGTCAACCGCGCGTATAAGGATTTCAAGAGCGACGACAACGGACAGAATCTCCTGCGGCAGGCGATTTCCTACGCCATCAACCGCAGCGAGCTGATCTCCTCCGCGTATCAAAACATGGCGACCGTCGCCTATACCCCGATTCCTTCCGGCACATGGCTCTCCAACGAATCGACCATCCGCGACATTTACGACCCGCTGATGGCCGCGTCCCTGCTGGACAGCGCGGGCTACAAGCTCGCCGACGACGGCAACCGCTACAAGGACGGCAAGAAGATGGAATCCCTGCGCCTGCTCGTCTACGACGAGCCCGGTTCCACCGCGCGCACCAACGCCGCCAACAAGATCGTCGATCAGCTTGCCGCCGTCGGCATCCCGGCTTACGTCGCCACGTGGTCGCGCGAAAGCGTGCAGACCAAGCTCGTCAGCGGCGACTATTCCATCGCCATGTGCGGCTTCAATTTCGACGTGTCCCCCGACCCCGGCTTCACACTGACCTCCACCGCGAGCTGTAACTACACGCGCTATCGCTCCAACGACATGAACGACCTCATCACCCAACTGCGCAAGAGCTACACCGCCGACAGCTATAAAAACGCGATGAGCCTTATTCAGGATCAATTCGAGCAGGATCAGCCGTATATCTGCCTGTATTGGCGCTCGGCGGTGCTGCTCTCCCGCGAGACGTTCACCGATGTGCGCGACGTGCGCGAGCTGGAGATGCTCAGGGGCATTGAGAATTACGGGAATTAAATGCTTATACTAATTCGCAGTTAAAATGCTTAACAGAGCGCATCAGATTTTTTGTTCTGACGAAGCCAAGTGAAGTGAGGCGTACTGGAGGTACGTTGAACGGAACGAGGCAAAGTCAGAGCGAAAAAGATGGTGCGCGGATTAAGCCATTTTAACAAGAATTAGTATTACTCCACCCATTCCCGGCATAGCAAAAGAACCGCCAAAATCGGCGGTTCTTTGCATTTCAGATTTTCAATTTCGTTTACGCGCGCTCCTCGATCTGCTTACAGAGCTTGCCGAGGAACTCGTCGAGCGTCATGGTCACGGTCTCGTCGGTGTCGCGGTCGCGGACGGAGACGGTGTTCGTCTCCACTTCCTTCGCGCCGATAATCAGCATGTACGGCACACGATCCACCTGACGCGCCTCGCGGATCTTATAGCCGATCTTCTCGTTGCGGGTATCCAGCTCACAGCGGATCATCTTCTCGCGCAGCGCCTCGTAGACTTCCTTCGCGTAATCCATGCTCTTGTCGGAAACCGGCAGAACCTTCACCTGCGTCGGCGCAAGCCACGTCGGGAACTTGCCCGCGAAATGCTCGGTCAGGATGCCGATGAAACGCTCGATAGAGCCGAAGCAGACGCGATGGATCATAATCGGGCGCTGACGGCTGCCGTCCTCGGCGATGTATTCCAGACCGAAGTTGAGCGGCATCTGGAAGTCGAGCTGAATCGTGCCGCACTGCCAGGTGCGTCCCAGGCTGTCGCGCAGGTGGAAGTCGATCTTCGGGCCGTAGAAGGCGCCGTCGCCCGGGTTGAGCTTGTATGGCGTGCCCGTCTCTTCAAGCGCCTCTTTGAGGCACTGTTCGGCGAGGTCCCAAAGCTTCGGGTCGCCCATCGAATCCTCGGGGCGCGTCGAGAGCTCGACATAGTATTTGAAGCCGAATACGTCCTGATAGAAGTAACGGTCAAGCTCCATGATCGCCTTGATCTCGTCTTTTATCTGCTCGGGCGTGCAGTAGATGTGCGCGTCGTCCTGCGTGAAGGCGCGCACGCGCATGAGGCCGTGCAGCGCGCCGGAGCGCTCGTGGCGGTGGACGAAGCCTAGTTCGGCCATGCGCAGCGGCAGTTCGCGGTAGCTGTGGATGTCGTTTTTATAGACAAGGATGCCGCCGGGGCAGTTCATCGGCTTGACGGCGAACGGAGCCTCGTCTATCTCCGTGAAGTACATATTTTCTTTATAGTGGTCCCAGTGCCCCGACTGGAGCCAGAGCGAACGGTCGAGGATCATCGGCGTCTTGATCTCCACGTAGCCGCGCTTGGTATGCTCCTTGCGCCAGAAGGCCTGAAGTGTGTTCATGATGACCATGCCCTTCGGGTGGAAGAAGGGGAAGCCGGGGCCTTCGTTGTGGAGGCTGAAGAGGTCGAGTTCCCTGCCGAGCTTGCGGTGGTCGCGCGCCTTGGCCTCTTCGAGACGGCGCAGATAGGCTTTAAGCTCGTCCTCCGAGCCAAAGGCGGTGCCGTAGATGCGCGTGAGCATCTCGTTCTTCTCGTCGCCGTGCCAGTAGGCTCCGGCCAGCGAGAGCAGTTTGAAGAATTTGCAGCAGCCGGTGTGCGGCACGTGCGGGCCGCGGCAGAAGTCGGCAAAGTCGCCCTCGGTATAAACGGAAAGCGTTTCGCCCTCTATGCCTTCGATCAGTTCTACTTTGAGGTCCTCGCCCATCGCGGAGAACTTCCTGACCGCCTCTTCTTTGGAAAGTTCACTGCGCACGAGCGGGATCTTTTCCTGCGATATTTTGCGCATCTCGGACTCTATCTTCGGCAGGTCGTCTTCGGAGATAGGCTTCGGGAAGCGGATATCATAGTAGAAGCCGTCTTTTATCGCGGGGCCGATGCCGAACTTGGCTTCGGGATAGAGGCGCAGCACGGCGTGCGCGAGCAGGTGCGCCGTCGAATGGCGCAGCAGGTGCAGCCCCTCCTCGCTGTCGGGAAAGAGCGGCGTGAAGATGGTGTCCTCCGTGAATACTTTGTCGCAGTCCGCAGGCTCTCCGTCAACAGCCGCGCCGACCGCCTTCTTTAAATGCCATACGTCGAGCAGCTGGCGTATCGTCGCGCTCTCAGCCTCGTAGCTTTTGCCTTCCGGTGTTGAAAAACGTGCCATAAAAATTTCTCCCTTCGTAATCAATCAAAAAGCCGCCGCCTGAAACTAATCAGGAGGCGGCTGAAATTCCGCGGTTCCACTCCATTTCGGCTTACGAAAAGCCCTCGTGCGCGCTGTACAGGGCGCGGCCCTGACGCCTTATCCTTTGGCGGCTTCGGCGTCCGCTCCGGGGTGGTCTTCAAAACTCTCGTGCGGGAAACCTTTCAGCTCCGCTTTCGCGGGGTCCCTCTCTGACGCACGTGGCTGTCCCTACTCTCCCCATCATCGCGCTACGGTATAGAAAACCAACATCTGCGTTTATACCGCGATAAAAGGGTTTTGTCAAGCCAAATCGCGAACGGCCCGCGCCTTCACATTACTGGGACAGCGGCGGCGTCAGCTGTGTGACAGTGATAACGCCGCTGTTATCGGTATCGTTTTTCCCGACCTCTATCGTCCCTTTGTTGGGGGAGCCGCCGGCGTTGTCCTTGTCCGCGGCATAGAGCCGTTTGCCGTTCTGTGTGACGCTGAGCCAGTCCGCGTCCTATATCTCCTTTGTCGCTTCCTTGAATTCTTCGAGGGCCTTTTTACGAAATTCCTGATCGGTGAATAGGTCGCAGGCCGTCATCGCCATTCCCTTCGCGGCGAGGAGGACGACTTCGTCCCCTCGTTCCGAAACGGCGGCTTCTCTGAATTCATCGGTGTGGGGGCCCTTGCCCTGATTTATCCGGAGATATTCGTGGATGGTCGGGACCCGGCGCGATACGTTGCCGATATCGGAGGAGCCCCTTCTTTCGTTGGGCGCGGGAAGGTTCATTTTTTCGCCGAGGCAGGTCATGTTTTCCGCGAATTTGAGCCCCATCGTCCTGTTGGGGATCGTGTCCTCGCATATTTGGCCGACCCGGGTCTTAACCTCCGCGCCAAGAAGCCCGGCGGAACATTCAGCCGCCTTCTTGATATCGGCGATCATTGCCAGCAGCTCTTTCGTATGTTCG
>OIXH01000337.1_pt1 | contig 59013 bp, 42 predicted proteins | sample 1587741 | NCBI WGS metagenome assembly OIXH01 (sample SAMEA3888916, study PRJEB22519) | human gut metagenome | biome: human gut; feature: human-associated habitat; material: faeces | place: Denmark | collected 2011 | reverse complement strand
TCCGCGAGTGTACGGAGTATGCCGAACGAAACGGCATCACCATTCTCCGCAGCTACATCGACAGAGCGTTGTCCGCCAGAACCGCAGACCGACCGGAATTTCAAAATATGATAAAGGACAGCGAGCAAAAGCTGTTTGATGTGGTGCTGATATGGAAGCTCGACCGTTTTTCCCGTGACCGCTATGACAGCGCCCACTACAAGCGGATTCTGAAAAAGAACGGCGTGAAGGTGGTATCCGCCACCGAGATTATTTCAGAGGGTGCGGAGGGCATCATCCTCGAATCCGTCCTTGAGGGCTATGCAGAATACTACTCCGCCGACCTCTCCGAAAAGGTCATTCGCGGCATGACGGACAACGCCCTCAAGTGTAAATTCAACGGCGGCATGATGCCCATTGGCTATGTGATTGACGCAGAACAGCACTTTCAGATCGACCCGCTGACCGCGCCGTTCGTGCTGGAAGCCTTCAAGCGATATGACGGCGGAGAAACCATTTCCTCCATTATGAATTGGCTGAACGAGCAGGGGCTTACCAACACGCGGGGGCAGAAAATGACCTTCAACAGCGTGGGGCATATACTCCATAACCGGCGCTATATCGGTGAGTTTCGATACCGGGATGTGATCGTGCCGGACGGCATCCCCGCAATCGTACCGCAAGACCTCTTTGACCGGGTGCAGGAGAAGCTGGCGAAGAACAAAAAGGCCCCGGCGCGTCACAAGGCCGAGGACGATTATCTGCTGACCACCAAGCTATTCTGCGGCTACTGCGGGGCCTATCTCTGCGGCGAGAGCGGCACAAGCCGCACGGGAAAGGTGCATCATTACTACAAGTGTGTGTCGGTCAAGAAGAAGCGTACCGAGTGCCACAAGAGGCCCGTCAGGAAAGAATGGATCGAGGATTTGGTGGTCGGTGAAACCATGAAAATGGTCATGGACGACAAAGCAATCGAGGCCATCGTATCCATGCTCATGGACTTGCAGGACAGGGACAATGTGAACGTGCCGCTGTATGAGCAACAGCTCCGTGAAGCGGACACAGCCATCAGCAATCTGCTCAACGCCATTCAGCAGGGCATCCTGACGCGCTCCACAAAGGCGCGGCTGGAGGAGCTGGAAAACCGCCGCGACGAGCTTGAGAACAGGCTTGCCTGCGAAAAGCTGGCGAAGCCCAAGGTCAGCGCGGAGTTTATGACCTTCTGGCTCCACCGCTTCCGCAAGCTGGACGTGCGGCAACAGAGCCACCGCAAGATGCTCATTGACACCTTCATCAATGCGATTTTCCTGTACGATGATAAAATGGTGATTACCTTCAACTATAAGGAGGGCACGAAAACCATCACCTTCGCGGAATTGCAGGAAGCTATCAGCAACAAAAACGGTTCGGATTTGGATTGCCTTGCTGCACCAGATACGGAGTTCGTGTTCAGCCACGGACTCTTTTTTTGATGTTGATAAGAGATAAGTGGGACTCGAAGGGAACGTCCCGAAGGGCAAAAAGTATCCAGTGAATACTTTTTGAGTTCCCCGGGCTGGCGGCGATACTGCCCCAGTATCGCCGAACGAGTCCCACTTCCGGCACCAAATAAAGATCCCCCCAGCTATGCGGGGGATTTTTATTATATTTGCCCAATTACGTCCATATAACATTGGCAAAATAAATATCAGAATTTATCAAAATGGCGGGAATATAATAAAGATTAGCATTGCTAACAATAAATAATGTTGATATAATAACTACAGAAACGTAGGCACAACTTTTTAACACAAAGACACGGTTGAACAAGCGGAGCATGGCCGCATAGGCCGGGAGATAACAGCATATGGATGAAACGGTATTTTTGGCGCATATTGCGGAAGACGGAAGAGAACAAACGGTTGATGAACATGAGCGCGGCACGGCGGAACTGTGCGCAAAGTTTGCGGCGCAGTTTGGCGCGGAAGAACACGCCAAGCTTGAAGCGATGCGGCATGACGACGGCAAAAACACTCAGGGCTTTCAGCGAAGGCTGCGCGGCGGGCCGGCAGTTGACCATTCAACGGCGGGCGCATTTGAATGCTTCAGGGCTAACGCCGTGCACGAAGCGATATGCATTGCGGGGCATCACGGCGGATTACCGGACGTGGGTAATGCTAAAATGGACACGCCGGAGGACGGCACGTTCTTCGGCCGAATGAAAAAGGCCATGAGCGGCGGCATAGAAAAGCCGCTTGGTATGGATAGACCCATTACAGCACTGCCAAGGCCGAATTTCTACGGGGACAGGTTCTATGAATCCGTATGGATAAAAATGCTGTATTCATGCCTTGTTGATGCGGACTATTTGGACACTGAAAACTTCATGTCCGGCGGAAAGGCGGCACGCGAAGAATACGATGATATGGCAACGCTGTTGGCATATTTTGAAAAGCATATTGCTCCGTGGGCTAACCCGCAGAGTGAGCTGAACAAAAAACGCTGGGAAATACTTTCTGCATGTCTTGCTGCGGGCGAAGGTGAATATACACGCTGAGCGCACCAACCGGCAGCGGCAAAACCACGGCGTCGCTTGCATTTGCGCTGAAGCATGCAGTGAAACATAACATGCAGCGCATAATATACGTTATCCCTTACACATCTATAATCGACCAAAACGCCAAGGTATTCAGGGGAATACTGCATGATAAAAACGTGCTGGAGCATCATAGCGGCATAGTATTCGATAAGGAAGATAAGGATTTCGATTCGGCGGACTACAAAAGCGCGCTTGCGGCGGAAAACTGGGATGCGCCGGCGGTGGTGACCACGGCGGTGCAGTTCTTTGAATCGTTTTATGCCAACCGCTCCTCAAAATGCCGAAAGCTGCACAATGTAACAAACAGCGTAATTATATTTGACGAAGCGCAGATGATGCCAAGCGAAAATCTGCTGCCTTGCGTTGCGGCAATAAGCACGCTGTGTGAGCATTTCAACTCCACCGCCGTGTTATGCACGGCAACACAGCCGGTGGTGGACGATTATATTGTAAAATACGCGACAAACATTGCTATAAAAGAGATATGCCCGGAAGTTAGGCGGACATATGAGCAGTTCAAACGGGTCACATTTGAACAGGCAGGTGAGCTGGATGATGTGGCGCTGGCGGCGCGGCTTGGCGGGCATGAGCAGGCGCTATGCATAGTCAATACGCGCAAGGCGGCGCAGGCCGTGTTTAATAAGCTGCCCAAGGAAGGCAGGTTTCACCTGTCCACGCTGATGTACCCCGAACACAGGCAAAAAACCATAGACATTATCAGGCAAAGGCTGACGGACGGCGAGGTATGCAGGGTTGTTTCAACGTCGCTTATAGAGGCGGGCGTGGACATAGACTTCCCGACGGTATATAGGGAAATGGCGGGGCTTGACTCCATACTTCAGGCGGCGGGACGATGCAACCGCGAAGGCAAACGCAGCCGCAAGGAGAGCATGGTTACCGTATTTACGGGCGAACACCGCGCGCCGAGAATGCTGAAAATGAACATATCTGCGGCTAACAGCGCCATGCGTGGGGAGGAGGACATAGGTTCGCCGGAGGTTGTGCGCAAGTATTTCAGCACATACAGGGCTTATCTTGGCGACGGGACGGACAAGGTGCGCGTGGTGGAGGCATTTGAAAATGACAAGGTTTACGGCATGATGCCGTTCAAAACGGTTGCCGAGAAGTTCCGCATAATTGACCAGAACACGCGGACGGTATACATACCGCTTGGCAAAGGCGTGGAGAGCATTGCGCGGCTGAGAAGCGGCGAAAAGTCCCGTAAGCTATTCAGGGAGGCGGGCCGCTATGGAGTAACCATATACGAAAATCAGTTTAAAACGCTTTATTATTCGGGCTGCATAGAAATGATAGACGATGAAAACGCCGTGCTGATAAACACGGACATTTATGATGAAAAGATGGGGCTGAAGATAGAGGAGAGCAGCAATATAAATCTTATTATATAAGCCAATGGCGCAAGAAAAACTTGCGCCATTGACCCTGTTGCTAAAACATAAAAATAAATGTTTCAATCCCCGAGGCAAAACTCGACAACACAGTATAGCATGGATGCTGTACGAATACAAACGTAAATTCAAATGAAATTTAAAACATAAAAATAAATGAAGTTGACAAATCGCAACGGCGATTGTAATATATGGTTACACACCAATGATAAATAATGTAAGGAGTGATATCTTGTCTGTAAGGATAGAAGTATGGGGCGACTACGCATGCTTCAGCAGACCCGAGCTTAAAACGGAGCGCGTGAGTTACGATGTGATGACTCCTTCGGCAGCGCGGGGCATAGTTGAAGCAATACTGTGGCACCCGGGGCTGAGATGGCACATAGACAAAATCTATGTGCGTGCGCCTATACGCTTTACAAATATAAGGCGTAACGAGGTCAAGGATGTTATGAGCGGCCGCAAGCTTAAAACAATAATGGAAAAAGGCAGCGGCGAAGCGTATATTGCAACGCCCGAAAGCATTCAGCAGCGTGCGGCAATGGTGCTGAAGGATGTACACTATGTGATAGAGGCGCATTTCGACATGACTGGGCAGGCCAGCGCGAGCGATAACCCCACCAAATTTCAGCAGATGGTAAAGCGGCGCGCGGAGAAAGGCCAGTGCTATCATCAGCCGTATTTGGGTACGCGTGAATTTCCTGCACGGTTTGGCCTTTGTGAGGAGATGCCGTCTTGCCCCGATGAGCTGAAAGGCGAAAGAGACCTTGGCTGGATGCTGCTGGATATGGATTATTCAAACGATGACGGAATCAGGCCGATGTTCTTCAGGGCGAGCATGAAGGACGGGGTCATAACCGTTCCGCCGATAGGCAGCGAGGGGGTGAAGTCATGATACTTCAGGCGCTGACTAAATTATATGAAGATTTGGCGGAGCAGGGCAAAATAGCGCGCGAAGGCTGGAGCACGGTGAAGATAAGCTATCTGCTGGAGATTGACGAGGACGGCACGCTGCTTGGCATCGTTCCTCAGTTCAAGGAAGTGGTTTCCGGCAAAAAGACGCTGTCCGTGCCGATGGATAAAATATTGCCCGCAGCTGTGAAACGTTCCTCCGGCATTGCGTCGAATTTTCTTTGGGATAATTCCGCATATATGCTGGGTATAGACGGCAAGGGTAAACCTGAACGCGCTAAGGAATGCTTTGAAGCCTGCAAAGGCTTTCACCGTGAGCTGCTTGACGGTATAGACACCGCGGCGGCAAGGGCGATACTCAATTTCTTTGATGGGTGGGAGCCCGCGTCGGCTGCCGAGCATCCGCTGATAGTCGAAAATCTGAATGAATTGTACAAAGGCGGCAATGTAACGTTCTATGTAAACGGTCGCCTTGCTGCCGAGGACGCGGAGATAAAGGCCGCATGGCAGAAATATTATGACAGCAGCGACGGAGAACGGATGCAATGCCTTGTTACGGGGAAAGATGACGTTATTGTACCAACTCATCCGGCAATAAAAGGCGTTGCGGATGCGCAGTCGAGCGGCGCGGCGCTGGTATCGTTCAATGCGTCCGCATTCTGCTCATACGGGAAGGAGCAGAATTACAATGCGCCTGTCGGCAAGTACGCGGCGTTTGCGTACACATCCGCGCTGAATTATCTGCTGTCCGATAAGGAAAACGTGCACCGCATAGGCGATACTACCGTTGTATGCTGGGCTGAAGGAGCGGAGGAACAGTATAACGGGCTGACCAATATGTGGATGTTCGGGGACGATAACAACACCGGACTGAGCGACGCCGACCTTTACGCGGCGGTAAAGCGAATAACGGAAGGCAAGTATTGCAATGAGCTGAAAATAGACCCGAAACGACCGTATTATGTGCTCGGGCTTGCTCCGAACGCAGCGCGGTTGTCCGTAAGCTTTTTCCTGCGCAATGAGTTCGGCAGCTTTATACGCAACGTGAACGAGCATTACGAGCGCATGGAGATAGCAAAAAGCAAGTTCGATAAATTCGACACCCTGCCCATATGGGCCATGCTGAATGAAACCGTGAACCCGAAATCCCAGGATAAAAAACCAAGCTCCGTGCTTGCAAAGTCCACGGCGCGGGCGATATTCGCAGGCACGGCATATCCGGCGGCGCTTTTGAACGGGGCAATGCTGCGCATAAGGGCCGAACGGAACATAACCCGCGGCCGCGCGGCGATAATCAAGGCATATTATCTGAAAAACACAAATAAGGGCTGTCCAAAGGAGGTATTGACGGTGAGCCTTAATGAACAAAGCACAAACATACCATATACGCTCGGAAGGCTGTTTGCCTATTATGAATTTGCGCAGGATGGTGCAAACCCGGGAATAAACGCAACGATAAAGGATAAATACCTTAACTCTGCCGAGGCTGCGCCGGCGCATATATTCCCCATTCTGAACAAGCTTTATCCGAAGCACCTGAATAAGCTGAATGATAAAACGGCGTGGTTTATAGACAGTGAAGTAATGAAACTGAAAAGCGTGCTTGGCGAAGAGTATCCTGTAAGGCTTACGCTGCCGGAACAGGGTTCGTTCGATCTTGGCTATTATCATCAAAAACAATGGTTTTATACTAAAAAGGAGGACAGGTAACAATGGAAGCTATTAAGAACCGCTACGATTTCGTGATACTGTTTGACGTGGAGAACGGCAATCCCAACGGCGATCCCGATTCCGGAAACATGCCGCGCATAGATCCGGAAACCGGCTACGGGCTGGTTACGGACGTTTGCCTGAAGCGCAAAATACGCAACTATGTGGAAACGGTAAAGGAAGGCGAAAGCGGCTACCGCATATATATAAAGGATAACGTGCCGCTGAACAGGAGCGACCGCGAAGCATATGACTATCTTGGAATAGAGCCGGCAAAGGTTGCGGACGCGAAGAAAAAGAAAGAAAACCTTGACCTTGAAATACGGGACTTCATGTGCAAAAACTTCTATGATATCCGTACGTTTGGCGCCGTGATGACGACGTTTGTGAAGGACAAGCTAAACTGCGGCCAGGTGCGCGGCCCCGTACAGCTAAGCTTTGCAAAGAGCGTGGACCCGATAATGCCGCAGGAAGTGACCATAACCCGCGTTGCCATAACAACGGAGGCGGACGCCGAAAAGAAGGGCACGGAAATGGGCCGCAAATATATTGTTCCTTATGCGCTATACAGGGCGGAAGGCTACGTTTCTGCCAACCTTGCACGCAAGACCACCGGATTTTCTGAGGAGGATCTTGAACTGCTGTGGCAGGCGATAATGAATATGTTTGAAGTTGACCATGCAGCTGCGCGCGGGAAAATGGCCACAAGGGAACTTATTGTGTTCAAGCATGATTCGGAGCTTGGCAACGCGCCGGCATATAAGCTTTTCGATTTGGTAAAGGCTGAGCGCAGAGAAGGAGTGGATACGCCGCGCGCGTATTCGGATTACAATGTTTCGGTTGATGAAGCGGCGCTCCCCTCGGGCGTTGAATGCATAAGAATATAACCGACTATCGTGAGGAGGATTATCTCCAGATATCGGGGCTACAGCATTTCAGGTTCTGCCGAAGGCAATGGGCGCTGATACACATAGAAAAGCTGTGGGCGGAGAACTACCGCACGGTGGACGGCGAACTGATGCACGAACATGTGCATGACGCGGAATTTAACGAAAGCCGCGGCAATGTTATTATACGGCGCGGTGTATATGTGCACTCGGCAGAGCTTGGCATATCCGGTCAATGCGACGCATTGGAGTTCCATAAAGGCAGCATCGGAGTACCAATGCGCGGTAAAGAAGGGCTGTGGCAGCCGTATCCCGTGGAATACAAGCGCGGCGAATTCAGGACGGACACGGGGGACACATTGCAGCTTTGCGCGCAGGCTATGTGCCTTGAGCATATGCTGTGCTGTAAAATAGAGCGCGGTGCATTGTTTTACGGCATGCCGAGGCGGCGCATGGAAATAACCTTCACGGACGAACTGCGCAAGGAGGTGCTTGAGGCGATAGCCGAAATGCACGATATGTACAGCCGCGGCTATACGCCGAAGGTTAAGCCGACCAAGTCCTGCGCGGCATGTTCGCTGAATGAACTGTGCTTGCCTTCGCTCATGAAAAAGCGCTCTGTCGGCGCGTACATAAGGGCGGCGATGGAGGAGATCACATGAAAAGGTTCCTTAATACGTTTTATGTGCTTTCGGAGGACATATACCTGTCGCTTGAAGGTGAAAACGTGGTTGCAATGCGGGACAAGCAGGAGGTTGCCAGATATCCGCTGCACACATTGCAGGGCATAGTATCGTTTTCATATGCCGGCGCATCACCAGCGCTTATGGGTGCATGCGCCAAGCGCGGTGTGGGGTTCGCACTCTGCACGCCGAACGGGCGGTTCCTTGCGCGGGTATCCAGCGAAATAAGCGGGAATGTGCTGCTGCGGCGCACTCAATACAGAACGGCGGACGATATGCACGCAAGCTGCAAAATTGCGCGGACGATGATATTTGCAAAGCTGTATAACTCAAGGTGGAGCATAGAGCGCACGCGCAGAGACCACGGCATGCGCGTTGACGATACGAAGCTGGCGGAGGCATCGCAGAGCATAAAGGCACTCCTGCCACAGGCGATTTCGGCGGAAAATATGGAAAGCCTGCGCGGGATAGAGGGCAACGGCGCGAATACATACTTCGGCGCGTTTGACGAAATGATACTCAACGCGAAGGATGTGTTTTACTTCAATTCAAGGAGCAGACGGCCTCCGCTTGACCGGGTGAACGCAATGCTGTCCTTTGCATACAGCCTGCTTGCGCACGATTGTGCATCGGCGCTTGAAAGCAGCGGACTTGACCCATACGTTGGCTTTTTGCACAGGGACAGGCCGGGGCGGGAATCACTTGCGCTTGACCTGATGGAAGAACTGCGGCCGTGCATGGCGGACAGATTTGTGCTGAAGCTGATAAACAACCGCATGGTGAAAAAGACGGATTTTGTGATGCAGGACAGCGGCGCGGTGTTGCTTACCGATGAGGGCAGAAGAAGCTTCATAAAGACTTGGCAGGATAAGAAAAGGGAAGAACTGAAGCATCCGTACCTTGGTGAAAAGCTTAAATGGGGCCTGATACCGTATATTCAGGCGCAGCTGCTCGGACGTTATCTTCGCGGCGACTTGGACGACTATCCGCCGTTTCTGTGGAAATAAAGCTACGGGGGAGTGAAAATGCTTGTGCTGATAACATATGATGTTAATACAGAAGATGCCGACGGCAAGCGGAGGCTGCGCCAGATAGCCAAGCAATGCGTAGACTACGGTCAGCGCGTGCAGAATTCAGTGTTTGAATGTATGCTCGATTCCGCACAATGCCGTATGCTAAAAGCGCGATTGTGTGCTATAATGGATAAAGAGAAAGATAGTCTAAGGTTCTATTACCTCGGAAAGAATTTCGAGAATAAGATAGAGCACTTTGGCGCGAAAAGCTCATATTTACCCACGGACACCTTTATTCTTTAGTGCGAAGCATAAGCGTACATAAAAACACCGCTTCTTCGCACCGAAAAAAGCCTGAATAATGCAATCCTGCGGCGCGATACAGCACGCGTCACCGTGCCGCAATGGATAATATTCAGTAAATTCGCGGAAATGCTGCATACAAATGCACTTTTCCGCCGTCGCTCCCCCTCGTGGGGAGCGTGGATTGAAATGCGCTTTGCGGCCTCCGCCGCCTCCCGCTCCGCCGTCGCTCCCCCTCGTGGGGAGCGTGGATTGAAATACCCGCTGATAAAAGAGCTGCCGAAGCATGCCGACAGGTCGCTCCCCCTCGTGGGGAGCGTGGATTGAAATTCCTTTCATAATCAAGGGGCGGTCAAGCCGCCCCGTCGCTCCCCCTCGTGGGGAGCGTGGATTGAAATAATGCTTCGCAATTTTCATCATACACGCCCGCAGGTCGCTCCCCCTCGTGGGGAGCGTGGATTGAAATATTGCTTGCAGTATGGGATTCGTCATTTAATTTGTCGCTCCCCTCGTGGGGAGCGTGGATTGAAATCTCGTCGTGCATTTCAAACAGCGCCGTGCGCATAGTCGCTCCCCCTCGTGGGGAGCGTGGATTGAAATGACATGGTACATACGCACATAATAAGCTGCGATTTGTCGCTCCCCCTCGTGGGGAGCGTGGATTGAAATGGTTATGCCGTCCGCCGTGGCGTATATGTACTGCGTCGCTCCCCCTCGTGGGGAGCGTGGATTGAAATCGCTTTATGCCGCCGCAAAATGTTGTAAATGCTGGTCGCTCCCCCTCGTGGGGAGCGTGGATTGAAATGCCTTTGGTCTGCAAATTCATTGCGGGCTGGCCGGTCGCTCCCCCTCGTGGGGAGCGTGGATTGAAATCATCCATATAAGCACGGTTCGTGCTTCCACTGGTAAGTCGCTCCCCCTCGTGGGGAGCGTGGATTGAAATATGTATTCGGCAAGCTTACCCTCTGCATATAATCGTCGCTCCCCCTCGTGGGGAGCGTGGATTGAAATGTTCGAGCCGCTTTATCTCGCGCGTGGCCTTGAGCGTCGCTCCCCCTCGTGGGGAGCGTGGATTGAAATAGCGATATCCATTGATTCAGTCGCAGCCAGCGGAAAAGTCGCTCCCCCTCGTGGGGAGCGTGGATTGAAATTCCGTAACTGCAAAAACCCATATCGGGCATATGCGTCGCTCCCCCTCGTGGGGAGCGTGGATTGAAATCATGCCAGCCCCATAGCCTTGCTGGAAAACGTAAGGGTCGCTCCCCCTCGTGGGGAGCGTGGATTGAAATGCCCATACACGCACCCCCAAGACCAGCGCGGCAAGGTCGCTCCCCCTCGTGGGGAGCGTGGATTGAAATTCGAGTTAGAAATATGCGCAGACGCAAAACGCAGCAGTCGCTCCCCCTCGTGGGGAGCGTGGATTGAAATGCGCATTTTTGCCGCAAGATATTCGGGGTCGTTAAGGTCGCTCCCCCTCGTGGGGAGCGTGGATTGAAATATGGCCTTCATGCGGCCCGCGCGGGCGTTTGAGAGTCGCTCCCCCTCGTGGGGAGCGTGGATTGAAATCCTTCAACGTCAATCCGTTCGGCGCGGTGCAAAAGTCGCTCCCCCTCGTGGGGAGCGTGGATTGAAATGATTTTTGCGAAAAATCAGGCGAGGCAGTAGGATGGTCGCTCCCCCTCGTGGGGAGCGTGGATTGAAATAGCAGCCGCTGCAAGTCCTCCGTGGTGATAGCCGGTCGCTCCCCCTCGTGGGGAGCGTGGATTGAAATTTGTCGCCCAAGGCCGAACCCGCAACGCCGCCCGTGTCGCTCCCCCTCGTGGGGAGCGTGGATTGAAATTCATAAATGCTGTTTGGTGATGAAGGAAACTCCGTCGCTCCCCCTCGTGGGGAGCGTGGATTGAAATGGCGTGATGCCAATACCAAAGGGCTTTCTGCTTGCGTCGCTCCCCCTCGTGGGGAGCGTGGATTGAAATGAGAGAGGTTGACGCAGCCATATCGGGTATGCGCAACGTCGCTCCCCCTCGTGGGGAGCGTGGATTGAAATATTATCATCTTTTCGTTCAACATTTTTTACTCCCTGTCGCTCCCCCTCGTGGGGAGCGTGGATTGAAATATCTATGTACAGGCTTTCCTTAAAATAAGGCATGTCGCTCCCCCTCGTGGGGAGCGTGGATTGAAATATCCAAAGCATAATCAGGATTGCCAGCTACCCAGGCACGTCGCTCCCCCTCGTGGGGAGCGTGGATTGAAATGTAATATATGCTTATCAATATCATATACAACCTCTTCTGGTCGCTCCCCCTCGTGGGGAGCGTGGATTGAAATAGCTATCAATTCTACAGTCACTATGTCCGACCAGGTCGCTCCCCCTCGTGGGGAGCGTGGATTGAAATTGATACACCAGATATATCACCGGTTAGCCCATCGTCGCTCCCCCTCGTGGGGAGCGTGGATTGAAATGCGCAGATTGGCGGCTACCTAATGAGCGGACTTGGTCGCTCCCCCTCGTGGGGAGCGTGGATTGAAATATGCAGGAGATACGCGAGGGCTTACGGCAGCCGTGTCGCTCCCCCTCGTGGGGAGCGTGGATTGAAATATGTGGGATGGCGAATGGAGCGAAGGCATACCGGCCGTCGCTCCCCCTCGTGGGGAGCGTGGATTGAAATGGTAAGCAGCAGCCTGACTGCGTTGGTGTACCTCGTCGCTCCCCCTCGTGGGGAGCGTGGATTGAAATAAAAAATCTGCAAAAACCCCTTGACGTAGGTATATGTCGCTCCCCCTCGTGGGGAGCGTGGATTGAAATCCAACCTGGCCAGTCAGGGTCAAGCATGGCATTTAGTCGCTCCCCCTCGTGGGGAGCGTGGATTGAAATCGTAATGTACGCCTCTCGTCCCGCGCCCGCATCGTCGCTCCCCCTCGTGGGGAGCGTGGATTGAAATAATCAAAGCGTTTATTTCATCAACGCCTAACTGCGTCGCTCCCCCTCGTGGGGAGCGTGGATTGAAATTGGTCTATGGGCAGGTCGAAGCTTGCGGCCTTCAGGTCGCTCCCCCTCGTGGGGAGCGTGGATTGAAATATGACTCACATATACAACCTTTTTGCCAATAGCGTCGCTCCCCCTCGTGGGGAGCGTGGATTGAAATACATTGTCCCAGCCTGGCCAGTCAGGGTCAAGCAGTCGCTCCCCCTCGTGGGGAGCGTGGATTGAAATAGCTCGGCAACCTTTCTCATCACAATCTGGCTATCGTCGCTCCCCCTCGTGGGGAGCGTGGATTGAAATATCTATGATAATTGCGAGTATCAAGGCTTGAAGGTCGCTCCCCCTCGTGGGGAGCGTGGATTGAAATGGATGCCGAGCGGGGCCGTCTTTTCATGTCGATGGTCGCTCCCCCTCGTGGGGAGCGTGGATTGAAATTTTGCCGTTGGCGTACACGCCTGCGGGCAGATTGATAGTCGCTCCCCCTCGTGGGGAGCGTGGATTGAAATAACATTATATGAGCATTTTGCGAATGGCGATACTGTCGCTCCCCCTCGTGGGGAGCGTGGATTGAAATTATAATACGTCCAACTGGCAATCCACCACCAATCACCGTCGCTCCCCCTCGTGGGGAGCGTGGATTGAAATATGTCCACGGGCGGTGCAGGCTGATACGGTGTGAGTCGCTCCCCCTCGTGGGGAGCGTGGATTGAAATCAAGCTGGCCGATATTGCCCTGCATATCGTAGCCAAGGTCGCTCCCCCTCGTGGGGAGCGTGGATTGAAATAGCTCGGCAACCTTTCTCATCACAATCTGGCTATCGTCGCTCCCCCTCGTGGGGAGCGTGGATTGAAATATCTATGATAATTGCGAGTATCAAGGCTTGAAGGTCGCTCCCCCTCGTGGGGAGCGTGGATTGAAATGGATGCCGAGCGGGGCCGTCTTTTCATGTCGATGGTCGCTCCCCCTCGTGGGGAGCGTGGATTGAAATTTTGCCGTTGGCGTACACGCCTGCGGGCAGATTGATAGTCGCTCCCCCTCGTGGGGAGCGTGGATTGAAATAACATTATATGAGCATTTTGCGAATGGCGATACTGTCGCTCCCCCTCGTGGGGAGCGTGGATTGAAATTATAATACGTCCAACTGGCAATCCACCACCAATCACCGTCGCTCCCCCTCGTGGGGAGCGTGGATTGAAATATGTCCACGGGCGGTGCAGGCTGATACGGTGTGAGTCGCTCCCCCTCGTGGGGAGCGTGGATTGAAATCAAGCTGGCCGATATTGCCCTGCATATCGTAGCCAAGGTCGCTCCCCCTCGTGGGGAGCGTGGATTGAAATATGTCGATGCTGCAATATGCATCGACGGGGGAAGTGGTCGCTCCCCCTCGTGGGGAGCGTGGATTGAAATATCCACTCCACAAGCTTGCTGTACGATGGCCAGGGCGTCGCTCCCCCTCGTGGGGAGCGTGGATTGAAATACCAAAGGCTCCGTCGTCGCGTGTTACGCCATAGGTCGCTCCCCCTCGTGGGGAGCGTGGATTGAAATTCATAAATGCTGTTTGGTGATGAAGGAAGCTCCGTGTCGCTCCCCCTCGTGGGGAGCGTGGATTGAAATCATTTTTTCTCTCCTTTAGGGCGTCATTGCCGCGTCGCTCCCCCTCGTGGGGAGCGTGGATTGAAATTGGATTTTCGCTCTTATCGTGCTTTTGGCTATGATGTCGCTCCCCCTCGTGGGGAGCGTGGATTGAAATCCCGCTAAATGCCCGCAAAATTCCCTCCCCGCGTACGTCGCTCCCCCTCGTGGGGAGCGTGGATTGAAATTTGCCCTACATATATATGCCGAAAACCTCTGCCAAAGGTCGCTCCCCCTCGTGGGGAGCGTGGATTGAAATAGCAAGGCAACGCTTTTTGCGAGGAAAGATGTGGTCGCTCCCCCTCGTGGGGAGCGTGGATTGAAATGCATCCGGGCTTGCGAGCGTGTACACCACAAGATGTCGCTCCCCCTCGTGGGGAGCGTGGATTGAAATACATCGTCCCAGCCTGGCCAGTCAGGGTCAAGCAGTCGCTCCCCCTCGTGGGGAGCGTGGATTGAAATTCTCCCCTTTTCCATTTTCGGTGTTGCCTTTTTGTCGCTCCCCCTCGTGGGGAGCGTGGATTGAAATATTCCAGCGGTTATCGTCAAAATCGGGAACCTCTAGTCGCTCCCCCTCGTGGGGAGCGTGGATTGAAATACGGCGGCGATGGCAAATCATAGCAGCACCCGCCCGGTCGCTCCCCCTCGTGGGGAGCGTGGATTGAAATATCTTATGGCTATATTATACATCGGCTTGCACCATTGTCGCTCCCCCTCGTGGGGAGCGTGGATTGAAATCTCCGTCATGTTCTCAATCTCTGCTTTGAGCAAAGCGTCGCTCCCCCTCGTGGGGAGCGTGGATTGAAATCCCGTGTATGACTGGCGAAAGGCCGACCTTATCGGTCGCTCCCCCTCGTGGGGAGCGTGGATTGAAATCCCGATGGCACAAAAATCTGAGGGGGGGGAGCGAGGTCGCTCCCCCTCGTGGGGAGCGTGGATTGAAATAGCGCGATTGCGGTCTTGATTGCCCGCTTGCCGCCGGTCGCTCCCCCTCGTGGGGAGCGTGGATTGAAATAGGGATAATGGGCTTGAATGAGAAAGGAGGCAAAAGTCGCTCCCCCTCGTGGGGAGCGTGGATTGAAATCATTACCGCCCCAAGCAAGTAGAAAGAACAGGAAGTCGCTCCCCCTCGTGGGGAGCGTGGATTGAAATTTGATATGCTGAAAGCACGTCAAATGGGCGTTAAAGTCGCTCCCCCTCGTGGGGAGCGTGGATTGAAATAATATCAGTGACATCTAAAGTGCCGTTAATGGTACCGGTCGCTCCCCCTCGTGGGGAGCGTGGATTGAAATCATGTTACACGCGCATGATAATAAAAATTATCTCGTCGCTCCCCCTCGTGGGGAGCGTGGATTGAAATATGCAGGAGATTCGGGAGGGCTTACGGCAGCCGTGGGGTCGCTCCCCCTCGTGGGGAGCGTGGATTGAAATCGTAATGTACGCCTCTCGTCCAGCATCCGCATCGAGTCGCTCCCCCTCGTGGGGAGCGTGGATTGAAATTTCCCACGGGCGGTCGTGCTCCGCCGCCCATTTAGTCGCTCCCCCTCGTGGGGAGCGTGGATTGAAATATCACCTCAAACCCATTTTAACATGGCACTTGCAGTCGCTCCCCCTCGTGGGGAGCGTGGATTGAAATAGAGGTGTGCATTGTCCCGCCCAGCCATGAAGTGTCGCTCCCCCTCGTGGGGAGCGTGGATTGAAATAGAGGTGTGCATTGTCCCGCCCAGCCATGAAGTGTCGCTCCCCCTCGTGGGGAGCGTGGATTGAAATTGTGAGCGCGACCGCTGGCTTGTGGCGCGGCATTTGTCGCTCCCCCTCGTGGGGAGCGTGGATTGAAATCCCGAAAGCTAACCAACGCAATAAAAGGGATAACGTCGCACCCCCTCGTGGGGAGCGTGGATTGAAATCCGAGCCGGAACTCGTTATCATACGCATCAAAAACGTCGCTCCCCCTCGTGGGGAGCGTGGATTGAAATTCTCCTTTGGGGCGGTGTTGCCGCCCCTTGCCCTAGTCGCTCCCCCTCGTGGGGAGCGTGGATTGAAATGCATTGCTGTTTTGGGGCTTTGTTAACATTTGGCAGTCGCTCCCCCTCGTGGGGAGCGTGGATTGAAATAGCTCCTGTCTGGCAGGGAAACCTTTGAGCGCATGTCGCTCCCCCTCGTGGGGAGCGTGGATTGAAATGCGTTTGGTATCGCGTGTTATGCTATGCGTTTTGTCGCTCCCCCTCGTGGGGAGCGTGGATTGAAATTAAAGCCTTTGCCCAATCCTGCGACACGTGCATGGTTGCTCCCCCTCGTGGGGAGCGTGGATTGAAATGACAAAAGACTACATATATTCAAGGCTCCGACTAGTCGCTCCCCCTCGTGGGGAGCGTGGATTGAAATGCCTTACAAAATTAAAAATATTTTTGCCCTACATGTCGCTCCCCCTCGTGGGGAGCGTGGATTGAAATGGGTGCAAGCGGCTGGATCGCGTCGCTTATGGCGCGTCGCTCCCCCTCGTGGGGAGCGTGGATTGAAATGCGGCGCTGCTTGATGTCCTCCCAATCCGTCACGGGTCGCTCCCCCTCGTGGGGAGCGTGGATTGAAATGTGGCGGGCACTGGGCTTATCATCAATCTGCCCGCAGTCGCTCCCCCTCGTGGGGAGCGTGGATTGAAATCCGCTGCTTTTGCTATCGGCATACCATTTACATCGACGTCGCTCCCCCTCGTGGGGAGCATGGATTGAAATTCCGGTTAATGCAGAAGATGCGGCTGACGATGATGTCGCTCCCCCTCGTGGGGAGCGTGGATTGAAATGGCTAACGTGTCAGCACTTTCAAACCATTTGCCGTCGCTCCCCCTCGTGGGGAGCGTGGATTGAAATACTGACTTTATGTCTTTGCAGGATAAAGCCAAGAACGTCGCTCCCCCTCGTGGGGAGCGTGGATTGAAATATTACACGCTTTTCGTTCTTAAACCAAAACTTCCGTGTCGCTCCCCCTCGTGGGGAGCGTGGATTGAAATGATTGTGCGGCCATATCTAAAACGACCTGCACAAGTCGCTCCCCCTCGTGGGGAGCGTGGATTGAAATACTTCAAGGCGGGGACAATCCACGTCGAACAGCAGGTCGCTCCCCCTCGTGGGGAGCGTGGATTGAAATTTTAATTTGTAAAGGGTTTTTTCAAAACTTTTTCGTCGCTCCCCCTCGTGGGGAGCGTGGATTGAAATAATAAAAAGGTTGCTGCTGATACATTTAGGTCAGTCGCTCCCCCTCGTGGGGAGCGTGGATTGAAATTGCCCCGATTGCTGGGGTAGGATGTGCGTAAGCGGGTCGCTCCCCCTCGTGGGGAGCGTGGATTGAAATCGTTTGCGTCGGGGTGTATTGGCGTGTAATTTAGTCGCTCCCCCTCGTGGGGAGCGTGGATTGAAATATCAAACCGTTTCAGATCGTTTGAATCATGCTCAAGGTCGCTCCCCCTCGTGGGGAGCGTGGATTGAAATACTTCAAGGCGGGGACAATCCACGTCGAACAGCAGGTCGCTCCCCCTCGTGGGGAGCGTGGATTGAAATCCGTCGGAGGTCGAGGTTAATCCAACGCCGGCGATGTCGCTCCCCCTCGTGGGGAGCGTGGATTGAAATCTAATGGCAAAATAATAATTATTTATAAGGGAAAAAGGTCGCTCCCCCTCGTGGGGAGCGTGGATTGAAATTTCATACGGCACGTTCTTTGTGTAGTAATCCACGGCGTCGCTCCCCCTCGTGGGGAGCGTGGATTGAAATATGCTTGCGAGGGCGCTCCCCCTCAAGGGGGACGTCGCTCCCCCTCGTGGGGAGCGTGGATTGAAATATATTACCCCCAATGTATGCGATAAAATCTTCGTGTCGATCCCCCTCGTGGGGAGCGTGGATTGAAATTATGAAAGCCCCATGACTGTGATACAAGCCGCGTGTCGCTCATCTCGTGGGGAGCGCAGAAAAATGGCGGATACTATATAATTATGTAGTGCATTCATCCACTTGAAGATATATAATAAAGTGACACGTTTGAAGGCTGGAGGTTGACACAAATGACGAAAATATTCTCGCCGTACGAAAAGAATCAGTGGACAGCTCCGCTAAGAGCAAGAACCCCCAAGTGCGGGCTGTGCAAGAGGTGGAGGGGAGCAAACGAGCAGAACAGGCCGGTGTGCGAGGCGTTCCCGAACGGGATACCCAGAGCGATATTCAAGGAGGAAGTAGATCACTTCAAGGAGAACTACCCCGGAGACAACGGCATGCTGGGAATACTGAAAGAAGAATAGAGAAACAGGCTGCGGCAACCAACCCGCAGGACGCTCTTGCAACGACCATTGCTGAGAATCTGATTAAGAACGGGACGACGTTTGTTTTTTTCTATGTCACTCCTCTTGCTGGAAGCGGGGAATGAAATACTGATTGGCTCAAGAAACTTCTAATCTGTGGTATGTCATCCCAATCATATGGGATGTGGATTGAAATCGTACAGTCAACGTCAGCATTGCCGCTGATATGGTCGCTCCCCCTCGTGGGGAGCGTGGATTGAAATGCAGCCACTATAGGCTCATCGTTATGTGCAAGCTGGTCGCCATCGAGATTGTGTACCGCTATAAGCTCGCGAGTTTCTTCGATAGCATCTTTCATGGAGAAACGCACCTGCTTATCAGGCGGTTTGCCGGCATTCTCAAAATTGAGTTCATCTTCACGCACAAGCAGGTCGCGTGCTTCTTTGGGGATTATGCCATCTTCATACAGTCCATCGGCTATTCGCGCCCGTTCTTCGTCTCCGGTCGCATCAAGCAGCGCAAGCACAACATTGCGCCCATTATAGCCGTTGTTCTCAAACTCGTTTATGAGGTAATGGCATTTGCTGCTGCTTGTAACTCTGTTGGGCGGCGTTATCTCCATCGGATTGACTTCTCGAATATCCGCATTGCTATCTTTCGCAGAACGCTTGACGTTTCCATCCGATTTTTCCTTGTAATCAAATACTTTTTGTAGTATACTAATTATGGAAGGTGTATCTGCGCTGGGAGCGCCGATTTTATTGGCCCCAGTCTTGAACGTAGATACGCCTTCTATTTTTATTTCGTGCAGATAGAAGTCATCGTTTATACTTTTCTTTCTGAGTATTACACCCTCTATAGCATTTTGCTCAGAAAAGACAACAGGTGCGGCAACAATGACCGTGTCATATCTGCGACCTTTCCAATTGTATTGAACATCAAGTATTTTACCCTTCTTTATAACATCAGGGACAGCAACAAATGCAGCAGCCTTATTTCTTCCTATACCGTGGGCTATATCATCCTTAACCCCGTTTCTGTCGAGAATTATTCGTCCAAGGTCTGGGCTTATAACTTCCCCGCCAATTTCCTCAAAGAAATTTGAAACTTGCGTTATCAAGTCAACTTCGCCCTTTGCAAACTCGGTTCCCTTCACTTTAGCCACAGGCTGCATATTGGCTACGGCTCTATAATTCTTCTCAATATCGACACTGCTTCCAAAATCGGGGTCAAGGCGCGGCGAAAAGCTAACTTTGCCATCTTCATTAGCCGCTTTACCTTTAGTCCCTTCCATTCCCTCAAAGTAATAGTCGGCTATCATATCAAGGGTCTGCTTGTTGTTGCGGATAAGCTCCATCTGCTCCCAGCTCTTTTGGCCTTTGAGAATGTTGTACGCCTTATCCAGTATCGCACGAAGGTCTTTTATAAGCTTCTCAAACCATGCCTTGACCTTACTGCCGGACTTCATTACCTTATCGGCAAAGCGTTTGCCCTGCTGATTCTAACTGCGTTGAGCGGCATTTATAGGTTCTCTAAAATAAAACGCTCAAAATCAAATTATATATTTTACAAATTCGGTCTGGTGTGATATTATAAGCATGAATTTTCGCTATATAAACCATCGTGATACCATTTGGCTTTTTTTGTTAAGTTGAGTGATCGCGGGCGCATATGCATCCGCAAAAATGAAAAGGCGTTAGCCTAAGGCAAAGTGAATATTATTATCCGGAAGGAGGATATGATATGAAGGGTCTAAACCTATACCTGAGCATGATGCGCAGAAGATGGCTGGGCAATTCGTTGATAGCGCTGCTTATCGCCGTTACGTCGGTATTCATGCTGCTCTACCCCGGACTTATTGCGGATTCAGAGGAGGAGCTGGAGGCCGCGTATAAATCCATAGAGGTGTCCGGCTGGCTTGTTAATGCCAGCGGATATGATGATCCTCAGATCCCGCTGGATATTTATGATGCGATAGTCGATTCGGGCTTTCTTAAAGAATATTATGCGTATTCGTATTGCCCGGTTATGCCTGTGGATGTGGCTATAAGGGAGCAATGCAATGCTGATCCCACATTTGTTGATTACTCATACGAAAAACAATGCGAGCAGATAACCGGCCCGCTGCTGAAAAAGCTTGAATGGGGAAGCTACAGCACTATAAACATGTATGGCGTGAACGACCTTTATGCCGATTCGCTGCTTTCGCGTTTGAGCGAGTCGATAACATGGCTGGATGGGTACGATGCGGACGCACTGCGCGGGGAAGAAATGGTCTGCATAGTACCTGAGGACAGCGGCGCTGCACTTGGGGACGAGGTGCAGATGATACTGCGCCGCCTTTGGCCGGAAGGGACATATAAATCGGGCGACAAGGCCCGTGTCGTGGCAGCATTTAAGGTAATAGGCACGCATACGCTTACATCGGGTATACAGTACGGCAGTATATATGGCTCGAATTATTATGCGTATTGCCCGCTTGCGGCCATGCGCAGGGCGCTTGAAGGGGACAAAACATTCAATTTCACCGTGCGTAACCTTTCATTTACAATAGGCCGGTGCGACAGAATAGATGAATTCAAGCAGCTGCTTGTTGACCTTCAGCTTAATGTGAACACAACCGGCGTGCGCGCCGCCGTGGACGACAGGATAATGATAGGGACGGTGTCGCCGATACAGAAGAACATTGCGCTGCTTAAAGGATTGCATGTGTTCCTGTATGCGCTGGTGGTGCTGATGGGCTTCCTGCTTTGCTTCCTTACGGCGCGCGGCAGAAAGCAAGAGTACGCCGTTATGCGCTTGCTTGGTGAAAGCCGTGCCGCAGTCACAATGAAGGCAATAGTGGAGCAGATAATACTGTGCGCAATAGGCATCGGCCTTGGCATAGTGGCAATGCTCATAATCCCGTATAAGCGGGCGGATTGGTTCAGCGCGGATGCTGTTATAATGGTTGCGGCGTGCTATCTTGTGGGCGCAGCATCGGCCGCGCTGATGAGCGTTCGCGTGGACGTTATGAGCATACTGCGGGACAAAGAATAACAATAATTGGAGGAGGAAACGACAAATGGCAATACTTAGTGCGAACGGAGTGCATTATTCCTATAAGAGCAAATATCAAACCGTCCATGCCGTGCGCGGCGTGACATATAACTTTGAAAGCGGCAAGTTTTATGCAATAGTAGGCAAAAGCGGCTGCGGCAAAACCACGTTCCTGTCAATGCTTGCCGGGCTTGACCTGCCAAGCGACGGCGCGGTTGAATTCGGCGGCAAGACCACGGCGGAGCTGAACCGCGATAAATACCGCATGGACGACGTGGCGCTGATATGCCAAAGCTTCAATCTTTTCCCGCTGCTGACCGTGCTTGAAAACGTTATGTACCCCATGACGCTTCGCGGAATATCCGCGCATAAGGCCAAGGAGACCGCCAAGGAAAAGCTTGCCGCGGTTGGGCTGGACGAAACGTATTACAAGCGCCTTCCGGATATGCTTTCCGGCGGAGAGCAGCAGCGCGTGGCCATAGCGCGCGCCCTTGCAAGCGACGCTAAGGTGCTGCTTGCAGACGAACCCACGGGAAACCTTGATACCGAAAACGGGAAAAACATAATAGACATTCTTAAAACGCTTGCCAGAGAGCAGGGATATTGCGTAATAGTGGTTACGCATGACCTTGGCATAGCCGCCGAGGCGGACGAGGTGCTGCACCTGAGCGATGGCATGGTAAAGGCCGAATAAGTCTTTTCATTAGTGGTGGCGGAGGGTTTTGCATTATTTTTACTTCCGCCTGTACCTCCTTTCTGAGCGGGCAGACCGATGGGTGGTCTGCCCGCAAGCTTTATATTCAAATCAAAGCTTTATTTTGGCCTACGTAAGCGCAAATTGACAAAACGCATGGCGGCAAAGTATCATATCTATATCATCACATAAAAGGGGACACAAACCTTGCAGACGCTATTTGAAATATGCTGCGGCAGTGCGGAGGACGCAATACTTGCATACCGCGCGGGGGCAAGCAGGGTGGAGCTGAACAGCGATCTTTTTCACGGAGGCTTAACTCCAACGCTTGGCAGCCTTATCGCCGTTAAGAAAGCCGCGCCCGCGCTTGAAATAATGGCAATGGTGCGCCCGCGCGAAGGCGGCTTTTGCTATACGGATACGGAATATGCCGTGATGAAGGAAGACGCGCAGCTCATGCTTGAGCATGGCACGGACGGCATAGTTTTCGGCTTTCTGCATGAAAACGGCACGGTGGATGCAAAGCGTACGGGTGAATTTGCGGCAATGGCAAAAAGCTATGGCAAGCAAAGCGTGTTCAGCCGAGCAATAGATGTTACACCGGACTGGCGTGCGGCGCTGGACATATTGATAGAATCCGGCATTACGCGCGTGCTCACGAGCGGGCAGCGGCCAACGGCCATGGAGGGGGCGGGAGTGATAGCCGCAATGGTCCGCTATGCAGCGGGAAGAATAGAGATTCTGCCGGGCTCCGGCATACGCGCGAATAACTTGCGCCTGATTCTGGAGCGCACAGGCTGCACGCAGCTCCATATGAGCGCACATATGATAGCACATGATATGTCCGCCGCAAACGGCAACGGAATATGCTTCACGGGAAGCGAAATACCGAAAGAGGGCTGCTACAAGCTGATAGATCCAAATAAGGTTGAAGAAATAGCGCGAATGCTGAAAGGAGACACAAATGTACAGCTTTGACCGCAATGAATACGAACGCCGCATGAAATGGTTTCTTGAGGCGCGCTTTGGCATGTTTATCCATTGGGGGCTTTATGCCATACCGGCGCGCGGCGAATGGGTGCGCAGTACGGAGCAAATGGAAGAAGCCGGCTATATGCGCTATTTTTACGAATTTGATCCGAAGTTCTATGATCCTGCCTGCTGGGCGCGCGCAGCAAAACGCGCTGGCATGAAATATATAATACTCACGGCGAAGCATCACGACGGCTTTTGCCTTTTTGATACCGCAACGACCGGCTTTAAGTCCACCGATACAAAGCTTGGGCGGGACATAGTGAAGGACTTTACCGACGCCGCACGCGCGGAGGGGCTGCATGTTGGGCTATACTATTCGCTGATAGATTGGCACCACAAGGACTTTCCGCATTACGGGGACAGACAGCATCCCATGCGCAACAGGCCGGAATGCACGAATGAAGGCCGCGATTTTGAACGCTACCTTGACTATATGCATGCTCAGGTGCGCGAGCTTTGCACCAACTACGGCAAGATAGACATAATGTGGTTCGATTTTTCGTATGACGATATGCGTGGGGAAAAGTGGCGTGCGAGCGAGCTTGTGGACATGGTGCGCACGCTTCAGCCGAGCATAATATTGAATAACCGTCTTGAGTGCAGCGGCGAAGGCTTCGGCTCGCTTGCTCAGGGGCATCCAACGCCGTACCACGGCGACTTTGCAAGTCCGGAAAAGATAATTCCGCCGTGCGGCATATTCGACCCCGCGGGTAATCCGGTATACTGGGAAGTATGCGCCACTATGAACCAGAACTGGGGCTACTGCGGCACGGATAATTATTATAAAAGCGCGGATATGCTTATAAAAAAGCTGGTTGAATGCGTAAGCAAGGGCGGAAATTTCCTGCTGAACATAGGGCCGGATGCAAATGGAGTAATACCGCCGCGCGCCGCGGAAACGCTGGATGAGATAGGCCGTTTTATGCGCGCGAATGGACAAAGCATATACGGCTGCACCAAAAGCGCCGTGCCAAAGCCCGAATGGGGCCGCATAACGCAAAAGGGGAACGAACTTTATCTTCATGTGTATGAAAATACACTTGGGCCGCTGCCTCTTTTCGGCATAAATGCGCAGGACATAGATTCAATACGCCAGCTTTCGGACGGGCGGGAGATTCCGCTTTCGCACAGCTGGGTGCACAGCGATTATCCGGACATGGCCTTTGCCGATCTTGGGCCGGACCCAACGCTTGTTGACGGCACGGATACGGTACTGAAACTTACGCTGAAGGAGTAAACGGCATGTTTTCGGATAAATTCAGGGAGTATTCTTCGCGCGTATATGCTGAGCGAAGGGAATATATAGCCAAAAATACGGCGGATATAATAGCCGCGCAGAAGGATGATATGCGTACCGCGCTTGAGTATCTTTACGGCACGCTGCCGCTTGACGATGTTCGCTTCACGCCGTTTGAATGGATGGAAGAAGCCTGCGCCGCCGCGCTTGCGACCCGTGCGGCAAATCAATACGGGGCTGATATACCGGAGGATATATTCGCGCAATATGTGCTTTGTCCCCGCGTGAATAACGAGCGCGCGCAAAGGCACAGGCGCTTTTTTGCGGAAAAGCTTAAAGCGCGCGTACAGGGCAAAAGCATAGCGGATGCGGCGCTGAGCGCGAACCTATGGTGCTGCGAACAGGTAACATACCATTCTTCGGACGATCGCACGGAGGGGCCTATTACCGCATATCTTTCGGGCATAGGCCGCTGCGGCGAAGAATCGGCATTCGCTGTATGCGCGTTACGCAGCGTAGGCATACCGGCGCGGCAGGTATACTCCCCATGGTGGAGCCATTGCGACGATAACCATGCATGGGTTGAAGTGTACACGGGCGACGGCTGGCATTACATGGGCGCGTGCGAACCGGAATATGAGCTTGACCGTGGGTGGTTCATGGCGGCGTCGCGCAGGGCGATGCTTGTGCATTCGCGCGCGTTCAGCAGCTATACTGCGGAAGGTCTTGCAGGAGAAGAATTGATAGAAAAGCGCGGCGAGGCATACCTTTTTAACCAAACCGCGCGCTATGCGGACACGGTAGAACTGAATATAAGCGTAGTTTGCGGTAATGCGCCGGTTTGCGGCGCCAGGGTGCATATACAGCTATTAAACATGGCCGCGTATCGCGACATTGCCGTGCTGACGACAGACGGCGAAGGCCGCGCACAGCTGCGCTGCGGAAAGGGCAGCATACATATATCCATTGAGCATGATGGTACGTATTTTGAGCGGGACATAGACACATCAATTTGCACGGAAGTAATGTGTGAACAGGGCGAATTTGCGCAGGGATATACTTCGGGCGTATTCCGTGCGCCGCAAAGCGCGCCATCCAACCGTACTGCGGCGGATAAGGCAAAGCAGACCGAAATGAAAGCCGCCGTGGCTAACGCGGCAAGCACACGCGAAAGGCGTATAAACGCATATTATGATGAGTTTACGGCATCTCATAAATGCAGCGAAGTATGGCTGCCGTATATACGCGCCGCGCGCGGCAACGCGGATGAAATAGGTGCATTTTTGCTTTCACAGGGTGAAGCGGATATGCCGTATGCACTGAAGATGCTCCAAACCATAAGCGAAAAGGATATGCGCGATACCGATGCAGCAACGCTTATGTATCATATGAAGCGCGTGCTGCCGAATAAGCATGGTATGGATGATAGCTTGTTTATAAATTATGTGCTGTGTCCGCACATAGGGATGGAACCTATATGCAAATGGGATGAAGAAGGGCTTAGTATGCTGGACGCAAACTCCGCCGCCGTTGCAAAACTAAGGCTGAGCGGTATGCCCGCAAGGCTTTCGCCCGTGACGGGCGCTGCGGAATACATGCAAAACGGAAGATGGACGCCGCTTAACGCCGTTCCGATGGGCAGACTTGAACTGGCCGGCGATGGGCTGAAACAGGGCGAAAGCTGGGCGCTGACGCGGCTTAAAGACGGCGAATATTTGCCGCTGAACATGGGCGAGTTACCGCTTTGCATGGATATTCCGGCGGGCAAATATGCGCTTATGGTAACGAACAGGCTGCCGAGCGGGGATCAGCAATATGTGGCCAACAGATTTGAATTGACCGAGGGTGAACGGCTGGGCTTTACGCTTTTGCGGCCTAAGGCAGAACTTAGCGAACTGCTTGGGCATACGGCGCTGTGCGATGCGATTGTATATGATAAGCATGGACAGGCGCTCCCGCTTGCGTCTTTATGCGCGGGGAATGCGGCGCTGATAGCGTTTTTGCAGCCGGGAGGGGAGCCTACGGAGCATTTTTTGAACGAGCTTTATGATGCGTATGAGAGGCTGAGCGCTGTTTGTCGAGTTGTTATAGTGCTGCCGAGCAGTGGTTCATCAAGTCCGGCATATGCCCGCTTTGCGGACAAATACGGCAGGATAGATACATATATAGATGCCGATGAGGTGCAGGAGCCGCTCGCCCGCGCGGCTTTCAAGGAACCGGGAGACTATCCGCTGCTGTTCCTTATGGGCGGTTATCCTGACTGCCGCTTTGCTTCGGCAGGGTATTCGGTAGGGTCGGTTGAACTGATAATAAAACTCGCCGCGCTCATATAGCAGGGCACGGCGAGAACAAACGGTTTGTGCTGCTTAAAATTCAATTTTCACTATCTGCATATTCATCCGCTTGTCGCCCACCTTGGCTAAGAAGCGGAAAAAGCCGCTTACGGACGGATCGCTAAGGTCGTTATAGCCAAGCATGTAGCCGCGGCTCGATGCGCTTATGGAAGGGCTCAATGCGGACAGTTCCGCTTTTGCATCGGAAACGGCAAAGTATGCGCCAACGTCCTGTATCTTGGCGTCCTTTATCCATGTTTTAAGCATCAGCTTGACGGCGGCCTTATTGGCTGCGTCGAACACAAGCCTGCCGCAGGGGAATGCCTTGGCCATGGCCTGAACAAGCGATTTTACCTGATCCTTAAGAAAATAATAGAATACACCGGCTGCGAAGAATACCGCGCCGCCGGAAGCGTCTATATTATCAAACCACGCCGTGTCGTTAAGGTCACAGGCGATGTTTTCCTCCCGCTCACCTGCGGGTAGGAGGTGAACATGTTTTAGCAACATTGTTGAATAAAGTTTCCTCCCGCTCACCTGCGGGTAGGAGCGCATTGCGCACGGCTATAACATCGGCAAAATCAAGGTTGTATATTTTGCAGGAGCCGTTGTCGCAGCTGCGCCCGGTGGCATCCAAGCCGCAGCCAAGGTTAACTACCGCAGCGGTGGGGTGGAATTTAAGATAACATCGTATGCATCAACCGCTTTAAGCTCCGTTACAACCGGAACGTGGCTTACCGACATGAGGGGAGAAAACTTGTTTTTTATCCTAAGCCCGTTCTTCTGAATTTCCTCCGCCCATTTTCCGCGCGCAAGCAGCGTAACGTCTTTCCCTGCGCGGAATAGGTCGTTTGCCAGGTTGCAGCCGAGCACGCCCGCGCCAAATACTAATATCCTCATACTATATGTCCCTCGTTTCTGTAAAACTTGTTATTTATTTCTTCTGTATCCTGCTTCGTCACGGTATTCGGGATGCTGTTTTACATATTCATCCTTATTGCCGCAGATGGTATAGTCGCACTTGCAGCCGTTTGAGCCGGTGGTTTTGCGCACAAGCCGCGCATGGATAAGCTCCATGGACGCATAGTCCACGTTGCAAAGGGACGGCATTATATCCGTAAGCCCATGCTTTTTCGCAAACTCTGCCGCAGGGCAGGCCGTGAATTCGTTATAGATCGGCTTGTCCTTATCATAGGGCGCAACATGCATCACATAATCATGCCAGCGGTCGCGGCCAGCCTTCGCACTTGTGAACGCTTTGTACATGAGCCTTCGCCAGAACGGCTTATTGCAGTCCACGAATTTCAGCTTGCGGAAAGACGGCAGAACCAGCTCTTCCTCGATCTCCTCGATCTCGCGGAAGGAGGTGACGGCTTTGCACACGGTATAGTAGCTCGTGATGGCGATGCAGTCGTATGTGCCGCCAGCGTCGTTATGGAAGTTTTTCTTGCCGCCAAGGTCTGTGCGCCAGTCGGCAAGATAATCTACATACTGCCGCTGTACCCGCTCCCAGACTGCCTCGCGCTCGCCTTCGGGATAGTGCAGCGCTATCTTTGCGAGTATCAGCTTTTTGCACGGCTTTGAATAAAGCACATGGCAGCTGCGGTCAAACTTCAGTTCGCTGTCCTTCATGCTTTGTAATTGCCTCCTACGCCCTTTAACAGGCCGTGCTTTGCGTTTTCCTCCGTGTCGTCGGATTCGTCGTATGCGTCATACGTGGCGCTTGGATCATGCACGCGCTTTTTGAACGGGGAACAAAGTTTGTCCTTATGCGCGAATGCGAACGCGAAGTTATCCGTCCAGCCCGTGTGGCCCGTTATGAACAAAGGACGGATGTTGCGCGCGGCAAGCTTTGCTTCAAGCGCCGCAAGTGAACGCACGGCAAGCTTGTTATCTTCCGCCAAGGCTGAAATGAAGCTGTATCCGCCGTCCGCGCCAAACCATATTGTGTCGCCGGTAAAAAGGTATTTGCCGTCTATAAGATACACCATATGTCCCCATGTATGCCCAGGAACAAGGAAACATTCTATGTTTATGCCGTATATGCTGAATTTTTCGCCGCCCTTCAGCAGCACCTTTTTATTGTTTATAGTTACCTGCGGCAGCTTATACATATGGTATATTACCTTACGACGCACTTCGCCGGTAAGGTAGCGGTTTTCGGCTTCGCCAATGTACAGCGTGGCGTTTTTAAAAAGACCCGGGCTGTCCGCTTCGACTGCGCCAACATGGTCCGTATCCTGATGGGTTATGAGTATATGGCGAATGCCGGCGGGGTCTATGCCCAGCCATTTCATCTTTTCCTCCAGCCGATCGTAATTATAACCGGCATCTATCATAATAGTGGTGTTCCCTTTACGATAAAAGAATATGTTTGCCACCCATTCGCGCACGCATGCCGCATTTTCGTCTATCCAGCCTGTGTTGAGCGGCTTGAATATCTCCTTGCCGCGGTACATGCGGCTCATTTCCTTCTTCTGGAACTCCGTTGCCTTTTTTGACATATCGTTACCTCTTTACGGTATTATGCCCATAATGCGCATCGCGTTAGACAAATCTAACTGCGATACCAAATAAAGTGTAGTTAATTAACTCTAACTGTATGGATGCATTTTATCACGCATTATCGTGCTTTTCAATAGGTATTGCCCGATTACGGCATATAAAATAATAGAATCGATATGCGGCAAGTCCGAAATGACCATTTTTGCTTGACTATTCTAAATATGCTTGTATAATGTAAATAAAAGAAATATAATCAATCGCTGAAAAATATATTAACTAAATCAAAAAGGAAACATAACTATGGGCGCGGAATTGACATATGCCGCAATGCGATTATGGGCAAAGAAGGAAAGGAACGGAGAGCAGTATTGGTTGCCGCTTATTATGCACATGGAAGATAGCGTGGCGGTGGCAAGATATATATGGCAAAATTGGCTGGGGCAGGGCGCTAAGCAAACAATAGCGCAATGCTGCGGATGTGACGAAGAAGTGGCAGGAATGCTGTTTGTATTTATAATGGCTGTGCATGATATAGGGAAAGCAACGCCATTGTTCCAATCAAAAAACAGCGGCTTTAGAGCGAGCGATATGGATGAACGAATAACAGAGGAACTTATAGGTGCAGGGCTGTATGTAAAGCCATATGAAAAATACTATCAGTATAAATTATCGCCGCATGCCCTGGCGGGGCAGATATGGCTGGAAAGCAAAGGCTGCAAGCGGAGCATAGCCGCAATAATAGGGGCTCATCATGGAAAAACGCCTACAAACACCGATTATAAAAATGGCAAAATAGAATGCTGCGAAGATAATTTTTATACATCGACCGAATATAAAGAAAACTGGGAAAATGTAAGGCAGGAAATACTGGAATACGCACTTGAACTTTCGGGATTTACTTCGCTTGAGGATATGCCCGATGTGGATGTTGCCGCTCAGGTTGCCTTTTCGGGACTTGCGGTAATGGCGGACTGGATAGCCAGCAGCGAGGAGTTTTTTCCGTATATAGGCATTGATGAAGCATTACAAATTGGCGAAGGCAGGGCAAGGTTAAATAATGCCAAGGGGAAACTTGAGTTCCTTAAAACCGCATGGCAAAGCGAAAATTGGCAAATTACACCGGAAACGTTTATTGATAGATTTGGGTTTGCACCGCGGGTGCTGCAACAGAGCGTTGCTCAAACGGCTGCGGGTATTGCGGAGCCCGGAATATTCGTGCTGGAAGCGCCTATGGGCGTTGGAAAAACGGAAGCGGCGCTTGCGGCTGCGGAAATATTTGCAGCGGTATGCGGGCGAAGCGGGCTGTTTTTCGCATTACCTACTCAGGCAACATCAAACGGCATGTTTTCGCGCCTGGTAAACTGGGTAAATGTACTTGACGGCGGCAGGCATTCAATGGAACTCGTCCATTCAAACGCGCAATTTAATGATGATTTCAAAAAACTTAACAGAATAAGAAGCAATAACATAGATGTTGATGACGATGCGGGAGCGGCAGTATATCAATGGTTTGAAGGACGCAAAAAGTCAATGCTGGCCGATTTTGTTGTTGGAACAGTTGACCAGTTATTGCAGCTTGCTCTTAAACAAAAGCATGTTATGCTGCGCCATGTTGCGCTGATGAATAAGGTTGTAATCATAGACGAATGCCATGCCTACGACGCATACATGAACGTATACCTTAAGCGGGCGCTTAACTGGCTGGGGAGATACAAGGTGCCTGTTATATTGCTTTCTGCAACGCTGCCGGCGGCTAAGAGGGATGACCTTGTTCGCGCGTACTTAAATAGGGATGCTGCAACATCGCGGCGGCGCAGGCGAGATATACAGAACGAAGAAGCGAATAGCGATTATCCGCTTATGACATATACGGATGGAGATAATGTGCTTCAAAAGCATGTTGAGGCAGGAGTGATGCCGCTGAATGTTAAAGTAAACAGAATTTATGAAAATGACGTGGTTGATCTGCTTGAAGATTTACTCAGCGACGGCGGCTGTGCAGCCATAATAGTAAATACGGTAAAACATGCGCAGGAACTTGCGGAAAGATTAAAAGCAGAATTCGGAGACGATGTGTCGCTGCTGCATTCGCGTTTTACAGCCACGGATAGAATATCAAAGGAGGATATACTCCGCAAACAACTCGGTAAAGCGGGGACGGGTACTAAGCGCCCGCACAGACTTATTGTGGTTGGTACGCAGGTAATAGAGCAGTCGTTAGACATAGACTTTGACGTTATGATAAGCGAACTTTGTCCTATCGATCTTTTGCTGCAACGAATGGGAAGATTGCACAGACATAACAGGAATCGACCGGATAAACTAAAAAAAGCGCAATGCTTTGTGCTCAAATGTGAGGACGAAAACATTGATAAAGGCTCCGCGGCAGTATATGGCGAATATATGCTGATGCGAACAGAAGTGGTATTGCCGGATGAAATAAATATACCGGACGATGTCTCACGACTGGTGCAAACCGTATATGGCGAAGATGACGGAATTATACAGCATTCGCTTGAGCAGTATGCAAAGGCTAAAGAAGAGTGGATGCGTGGCATAGGAGAGAAGGAAAGAAAGGCTGAAGAGTTTAGAATTGGTGATCCGAACCCGGATGATGTTGAATATATAGGAGAACTATTTGGTAATATAGATGACGATAATGGATATATAGACGGTGCAGACAACATAGACGACATACAGGCAGAAGCCTCAGTAAGAGATATTGATGATTCGTTTGATGCGATTGTAATAAGGCGAGATTCAGATGGAATGTTGCACTTGCTTTCAAATGATATGACTTTGGAGATCACTACGCCCGATGATACAACGGCAAAGCTTATTGCGCGCGAAAGCATAAGGATGCCGAGGGAACTTTGTATGCCATACAGAATAGACAAGGCAATAGAATACATAGAAAAGCAGGCTTCTGAAATCGTTAGCAAATGGCAGGCGTCGCCGTGGCTTAAAGGCAGCCTTGTGCTTATGCTGAACGAACAAAATGAAGCAAGCATACTTGGCTATAAATTAAAATATGACAGCTTTTACGGATTAACATGCACAAAGGAGGATGAGGCAAATGAATGAAAGGGAATTTAACCTTCTCGATGAACCGTGGATAATTGTGCTCAATTTTGATGGTTCAACAGAAAAGGTGTCGCTTATCGATGCACTTGCTCGGGCGGCTGAATTCAGGGGGCTTGCCGGCGAACTGCCTACGCAGGACGCGGCTATATTAAGACTGCTGCTTGCTGTGCTGCATACGGTGATAGCACGCTATGGTCCAAGTGATGATGAAAGCGAGCACGGGCCAATAATGACATCTAAACAAGCACTTAGGTATTGGGAAGCGCTGTGGAAACAAAAGAGCTTTCCTATGCAGACAATAAGAAAATACCTTGACAAGTATCATGACAGGTTTTATCTTTTTGACCCTGAACATCCGTTCTTTCAGGTGAAGGAACCTTATAACGGAACAGAGTTTTCGGTGTCAAAGTTAAACGGGGAGATATCTGAAAGCGGGAATAAAGTGCGCATTTTTGCACCACAGAAGGCAGATAGAAAGCTTGAATATGACGAAGCAGCCAGATGGCTTATTCATCTGAACGCATACGATGATAGCGCTGTGATGAAGGCAAAGGATAAGAAAGACGCGGAAAGCAAAGAAAGTCCCGGTTCAGGATGGCTTGGCAAAATTGGATTGGTGATGGCAGATGGGGACAATCTGTTTGAAACCTTGACTCTGAATATGGTATTGCTAAGAGAGGGATCTAGTACACGATGGGAAGATGAATGCCCGATATGGGAAGTCAATGACGAAAAACTGCATAAACGCAGAAAAATACCGTACCCGCAAAATCTTTCCGAACTATATACGCTTCAATCACGCAGAATAAAAATAAGGAGGGATGATAATGGGGACATAACAGGATACGTCATGATGAGCGGAGATTTTTTCGATGCAGAAAATATGTTTACTGAGCAGATGACACTTTGGAAAAAGAACGAAAGCAAACATAGAACTGCAAAGTGTGAACCTTTAAAACATAATCCGACTGTGCAGCTATGGCGTAATTTCAGCGCATTATTGTCAAACTCTGACGGGTGTAGGCCGGTGGGAGTGGTGAGTTGGCTGGCAAAACTTCAAAATGATGGCATATTGGCTAACAAAAATGTGAGATTAAAGACAGCGGCTGTAAAGTATGATGGAAAGGGCAGCAGCATAATAGACTTATTCGTAGATGATATGGAGTTTAGCTGCGAAATGTTAGAAGAAAAAGGAGAAAAATGGGTTCCAGCTGTGATAAAAGCCATAGAGATGGCCGAGGCTTTGGCAAAACAAACGGGATACTTGGCTAAGAAGATAGCTGAAGTATGCGGCGCAAGATCGAAAAGTGGAGATGAGAAAGAGTTTGGCAAAGTTGAAGAAGATGCAGCAAAAGAAAAAGCATATTCTGCACTGGATATGCCGTTCAGAACGTGGCTTGCAGGGATTAATCCAGAGTGTGAAATGACTGGAGACGCAATAGAAAGGTGGTGGAATATAGCCCAGCCCATAATACGCAGGATAGGTGCCGAAATTATTGTACAGGCAGGGCCGCAGGCACTTGTGAGCAAGAGGGTAAAGGGTAAATATATGGCAGGTGTTGAAAGGTATAATTATTTCCTTTATCGTACGAAAAATTGGCAAACACTATTGAATGGAGGAAAAACGGGTGGCAAGTAACAGGGAGGATGTAAAAGAGTTTGTTTCTAGACAAATAGCAAGCTTTACAAGAATGAGCAATAGTTCTATTGTGAAGGAGAAGCTTGCGAAACTTAGACGCGGATTAGGGAAAGTACCGGGGTGTAATCCTGAACTTTGGGATGTAACGCTTGAGGAACTTCCTGAAAGGTTTTACCGTAAATCAGGCGAGCCTACAAAAGAAGAATGGGCGGTATATGTTGCGCTTACACTTTATGCGCTGCATCAGCAAGGCAATGACATAAAGCAAAATAACATGAATAAAAAAGACGTTTCTTTAGGAACGGCGGTACGAATATTGGACAGATTAAGAGATGCCGGTAGCGTTGAAGAAGGTAGTGATGAAAATGCAGAGAATGGTCAAGATGATAATAAGCGGAGAAATTACCGCTTCGACAGAATTATTACAGCGCAAAGCATAACCGAGTTGGCCAACCATCTACGTGGTATGGTACAGCTACTTAAACAAGCATCGATTCCACTTGACTATGCAATGCTCGCGGGAGACATTTATGGACTTCAACTTGATGCGGAATGCGACAGGGTAAGGCTTAGGTGGGGACAGGATTATTACAGACGGAATAACAAAGAAGATGCCGGCAGCGAAACGGCAAACGATAATCAAAACAACTGAGACAAGAAAGGAAGATAATGAAAATGAAAAACAATGAAAGACTGTATGTTGATGTCCATGTGCTGCAAACCGTTCCGCCCAGCTGCGTAAACCGCGACGATACCGGTTCACCCAAAACGGCCGTATACGGCGGCGTAACAAGAGCGCGTGTATCATCCCAAAGCTGGAAACGCGCAATGCGCAGAATGTTTGAAGTTGATTTCCAGAATGAACAGAAGGGAATCCGAACACAAAAGTTAGTAGAAACGCTAAAAAATGAAATTTTAAGCATTTGCCCAGATAAAAAGGATGTAGAAAAATATGCGAAAACAGCTCTTGAAGCAGTTGATTTTAAAATAAAGAAGGATAACGATGGCAAAGAAGTATTGGAGGCTTTGTTCTTTATAAGCGAAAACCAAATTAAGGCAGTAGCAAAAATTGCGGCAGATACAGCTACGCTTAGCGATTTAAAGAAAAAGAAGGAAGTAATAAAAAAGGTCATCAATGATGATCCCAGCATAGATATTGCGCTGTTTGGACGTATGCTTGCAAGCAATCCGGATTTGAATAGTGAAGCCTGTGCGCAGGTAGCGCATAGTATATCCACACATAAGGTGAATAATGAATATGACTATTTTACCGCAGTAGATGATCTTTCGCCGGAAGATAATGCTGGCGCAGCTCATCTTGGCACGGTCGAATTCAATTCTTCAACGCTTTATCGCTATGCTACCGTTGCGGTACACAAGCTTAATGAGCAGCTTGGCGGCGACACGGTAAGGACGGTGAAAGAATTTGCGTCAGCATTCGTGCGTTCAATGCCTGATGGCAAGCAAAACACATTTGCTAACCGCACACTGCCGGATGCCGTGCTTGTTACCGTGAGGCGCGACCAGAGCGTGAACCTTGTGGGTGCATTTGAAAGGCCTGTATATGCCGGTGAAAACGGATATGTTGAGCCGTCTGCAAAGAGAATGTGTGAATATGCAAAAGAAGTGTATGCTGATTTTGCAGGCGAGCCGGAAGCTTCTTTTGCAACGGGTAGAGCGCTTGGAACGCTTGCAGAGCCGTGCTCGTTTACGGAACTTCTAAACAAGCTTGGCGCTAAACTTGAAGAGTGCATTGGCGAGGATGCGAACATATGAGTACACTGTTGCTTAGGCTTGCTGCGCCTATGCAGGCCTGGGGCGCAGAAGCAAAATTCGACCGCCGTACAACACAGCGCGAGCCAACAAAAAGCGGCGTAACGGGCCTTGTGGCGGCTGCGCTTGGAAGAAAACGCGATGAAAGCATAGACGACATTGCTGCGCTGCGCTTTGGCGTACGTGCGGACAAGCCGGGCGTTCTGCTGAGGGACTATCATACGGCAAAAAGCGATAAGTCTGCATACGTTACAAATCGATATTATCTTGCGGATGCCGTATTTGTGGCCGGGCTTGAAGGGGATGACGAATTGCTTGAAAAAATTGATGTGGCGTTGCAAAGGCCTATGTATCCGTTATTCCTTGGCCGCCGCTCATGCCCGCCAAGCGGAAGAGTGTCGCTTGGCATAAGGCGATTGCTAACAGTGGAACAGGCACTTGAATCGGAGCCTTTGCAGTCGCAACTCAGCAGAATATCAACGGGAAATTCTCAGAAACTCAGAGTAGTATGCGAAAGCGCAGCCGGTGAACAGGGAATGTATTTTGTACGCGATGTGCCTATATCGTTCAATCAGGAACATAGAATGTTTGGCTTCAGATGGGCAAATGAGTATGAAGTATCAAGCCCTAAAGCGCCAATACCGGAGCAACCCACGGAACATGATCCTATGGCGGAATTGGAGGGATAATGTATGTATCTTACAAGGGTAGCAATAGATACTAAGCGCAGGGAAACAATGCGTGCGCTTGCTTCACCGGGCATATTGCATGGCGCGGTGGAACGCTGCTTTACTGGGGAGAGAAAACGCAGATTGTGGCGCATAGATGCTCTCCAACATGGGACATATGTGCTTATTCTGAGCGAGGATGCGCCGGACTGTACCGGAATTATGACGCAGTTTGGATATGCTGATGTGCCGTGGGAGACTAAGAATTATGACGGTTTAGTTGCTAAAATAGAAGAGGGTCAAATATGGCGCTTCAGACTGCGTGCAAATCCGGTGCACAGTAAATCAACGGCCAAGAATGAGCGCGGCACAGTATATGCACACGTTACGCAGGAGCAGCAGAAAAAATGGTTGATGGATAGGGCGGAGAAAAACGGTTTTGCCCTGAATGAGGATGAATTTGACGTTGTGGACACAAGGTGGGAGATATTCAAAAAACACCATGACGAAAAATCAAAGTTGACGCTGCGAACCGCTGCATTTGAAGGGATACTGCGCGTAACTAACAAAGATGCATTTGCAGCAGCACTGACAAACGGCATAGGCAAGGCAAAAGCATATGGCTGTGGGTTGATGACAATAATGCGTGCATAAGGAGAAGAACATGCCGATCCAGCAAGGAATAGAAAAGGCGAGCCTGCAATCCTTGGGACAGATAAAGGACAGGATGACGTTCCTTTATGTTGAACATTGCATAATAAATAAGCAGGATGGCTCAATAACCGTTACCGACGCAAGGGGAACGGTGCATGTTCCTGCTGCGATGCTGAGCGTTTTGCTGCTTGGACCGGGAACGAGTTTGACTCATAGGGCGGTGGAACTTATAAGCGATTCCGGCATGAGTATAATATGGGTGGGCGAGCATGGCGTGCGTTATTATGCGCATGGCCATCCGCTTACCCATTCTTCTCAGCTGATTAAAACGCAGGCGAAGCTTGTTTCGAACACAAGAACAAGGCTTGAAGTTGCACGGAAAATGTATCAAATGAGATTTCCGGACGAAGATGTATCCGGGTATACTATGCAGCAGCTGCGCGGACGAGAGGGAGCACGCATAAGAAGCATATATCGTAAGTTGGCGAAAGAAACCGGTATAGAATGGAGCGGACGAGAGTTTGATCCGGATAATTATGATGCTGGCAATGCTGTAAATAAAGCATTGTCGGCCGCGCATGCATGTCTTTATGGTATTGCGCACAGCGCAATAGTTGCACTCGGCTGCTCAAGCGGACTTGGGTTTGTGCATGATGGGCATGAAAGATCTTTTGTATATGATATTGCGGATTTGTATAAAGCTGAAATAACTATACCGATTGCATTTCATACAGCAGCGTCGGCAGATAGAGAGGACGATATAGGCTCAATGGTAAGGCGACAGGTGCGCGATGCGGCAGCGGGCGGGCATATATTGGAAAGGACTGTACGCGATATAAGAAAACTGCTAATGGGCGATGATATAGAAGAAATAGAAACAAATGTGCTTTATTTGTGGGATGACAGAAATGAGAAGGTGAGCAGCGGAATATCGTATAACATGACTAATGGAGAATATGAAGTTGCACTCGAGACATGTAACGGGAAAATAGTGGAGAAATAGAAAAATGGTAGTTTTGTGTCTTACAAATTGCCCGCCTACATTGCGGGGCGACCTTACGCGTTGGCTCATGGAAATAGATACTGGTGTATATGCAGGCAATGTAAGCGCGAGAGTCCGCGAAGAACTATGGAATAGGGTTACCGAGAATATAAAAGACGGTCGTGCAACCATGGTTTATAGCGCGAGAACCGAACAAAAAATGGAGTTTCGTGTGCACAACAACGAATGGATACCGGTAGACTTTGATGGGATGAAGCTGATGCTTCGTCCCAATAAAACCTTTCAAGTTAAAAGTGAGCGCACGGAAAACAGAATGGGGTATAGCAAGGCTTCTGCAATACGCAAGGCAAAACGCTTTGCAAAGCATGTGCAGAATCAAAAGGATGAGACAGAGGAATATGTAGTATTCGATGTGGAAACTACAGGTCTCTCATCTGCGCATGATAGAATAATTGAAATAGGAGCTATAAAAGTTATAGACGGCGTTGTAGCGGAGCAGTTTGAAAGATTGATAAAACAAGATATGGCCATTCCGAATAAAGTCAAACAATTAACCGGCATAACCGAAGAAATGGTGGGGCAGAGCGGTGTGGATGAAAAGACGGCACTGAAAGAGGTATTGAACTTTATAGGGGATAAGGACTTGGTAATGCATAATGCAGCATTTGATTTTAATTTTTTGAGACAGACATGCCGAAGACATGAAGAACCGATTCCTACTAATAAGGTGACGGATACACTTCGGATCGCCAAACAAAATATAAAAGATATAGACGATTATAAGCTGTCAACGCTTGCAAAATACTTTGGAATAGAAAATATGGCAGCTCACAGAGCCTTGAGCGATTGTCATCTAACAAAACATGTCTACGAAAAACTGATTGAAAAATGAAAAACAATATTGTAAAATACAAGGTACAACAAGTCTTTTTTTAGTCTGTTCCCCGCGCAAGCGGGGGTGATCCCGATATATCCTTGTTTTTGTCATTCGGCGAGTGCTGTTCCCCGCGCAAGCGGGGGTGATCCTCACCCGCTTGCATCTGCCACGCGGCAAGCTTGCTGTTCCCCGCGCAAGCGGGGGTGATCCCACATCGCACAAAAACAGCCCTATCAATATTCCCTGTTCCCCGCGCAAGCGGGGGTGATCCTAAGCGATACGTCGTGGTTTGGTGACGAAGTAACTGTTCCCCGCGCAAGCGGGGGTGATCCCCATGCTTTCTGCCCCAAAGTGCCCCCGCATTTCTGTTCCCCGCGCAAGCGGGGGTGATCCCTCCATTTTGCTTCTCCCTTCCTTCCGTTTCACCTGTTCCCCGCGCAAGCGGGGGTGATCCTTCAATCGCTGCTTTCGCGCCATTTGAAAATGTCTGTTCCCCGCGCAAGCGGGGGTGATCCTCAGTAAGCCGTACATAGTCGATGCTGACCAGACTGTTCCCCGCGCAAGCGGGGGTGATCCCAACGGTGAGCCAGATAAAGCCGCAGTCTTAAACTGTTCCCCGCGCAAGCGGGGGTGATCCCTGCCGATGTGAGGACGCGATAATGTGGACATGCTGTTCCCCGCGCAAGCGGGGGTGATCCTAGCATTGTCGAACTTTCCATTCACAACCGCCACTGTTCCCCGCGCAAGCGGGGGTGATCCCGCATAGTTTTTACCGTCTCGTCTAACATTTTTCTGTTCCCCGCGCAAGCGGGGGTGATCCCCGCCTCGGTAATAATGTCCTCTGCGCCTTCGACTGTTCCCCGCGTAAGCGGGGGTGATCCTTTATCGCCCGCGCCGTGGCGGACAGAAGGAAGCTGTTCCCCGCGCAAGCGGGGGTGATCCCAACCGCAGGTGTGGAGAAGATTATCGCATTGTCTGTTCCCCGCGCAAGCGGGGGTGATCCAGGCTGGAGGCCAGCAGACCCCGCAAATATCCCCTGTTCCCCGCGCAAGCGGGGGTGATCCCGTGGCATGGATGCCATTAACGCCAATATCGATCTGTTCCCCGCGCAAGCGGGGGTGATCCTACCGGCATTTCACCATATGATTACTATCCTGCCTGTTCCCCGCGCAAGCGGGGGTGATCCTGCAACACGGACATTATAGGACAGGTACGCTGCCTGTTCCCCGCGCAAGCGGGGGTGATCCCCGGCTTTGTGGCACTGATAAATCACGAGATAGCTGTTCCCCGCGCAAGCGGGGGTGATCCCCGAAACGCTGCGGGATGGCGATTTTGTGTTTACTGTTCCCCGCGCAAGCGGGGGTGATCCCATATGGCCGTTTTTATCAGTTCACACGCCCTGCTGTTCCCCGCGCAAGCGGGGGTGATCCCAAAGACAAAGACAAAGACAACTGTTCCCCGCGCAAGCGGGGGTGATCCCTATCGTAGCCAATCCATGGTATGTAGATGTCGCTGTTCCCCGCGCAAGCGGGGGTGATCCTATCCGAAAATGTCTTTTACGATTTGATGAACACTGTTCCCCGCGCAAGCGGGGGTGATCCCATCTGCCGCAAGGAAGCGGCGAAGGACAAAAACTGTTCCCCGCGCAAGCGGGGGTGATCCTTAGCTTCATTTTTTTGCCGCCTCCGCCACGGTCTGTTCCCCGCGCAAGCGGGGGTGATCCCTCGCTCGACCTCTACCGATTTGAGGACTACAACTGTTCCCCGCGCAAGCGGGGGTGATCCCCCGCGTTTGCATTTGTGCCAAGGGTCTGCGTGCTGTTCCCCGCGCAAGCGGGGGTGATCCCGCACGACACCATCCGGCATTGCCGTGACTATCCTGTTCCCCGCGCAAGCGGGGGTGATCCCTCGCGCCAATCATCCTCCGTTTCAGATGGATACTGTTCCCCGCGCAAGCGGGGGTGATCCTACCATCATAGGCACTTGTCAATAACTTTTTTTCTGTTCCCCGCGCAAGCGGGGGTGATCCCAATCAAGGAAATGGAGGCATAAAAAATGAGGACTGTTCCCCGCGCAAGCGGGGGTGATCCTGCGCGGGATTACTTCCCCATCCCGTGCGGAGTCTGTTCCCCGCGCAAGCGGGGGTGATCCCCCGCCTTGTGCACCCAATAACGACCTTACGGGCTGTTCCCCGCGCAAGCGGGGGTGATCCCGTATGTCGTTGAATATGTGGTAGGCCGACCAACTGTTCCCCGCGCAAGCGGGGGTGATCCCTATACACACTCGCAGAGCGCTACCAGAGCAAGCTGTTCCCCGCGCAAGCGGGGGTGATCCCTTCCCGCCGATATCGTTAAGCGCGTCGCCAAGCTGTTCCCCGCGCAAGCGGGGGTGATCCTACGGTGGTTGACAACAGAAAAGCGCTTGCGGTCTGTTCCCCGCGCAAGCGGGGGTGATCCTCGTGTCCCCGGCAAAGTAGCGTATAAATATAGCTGTTCCCCGCGCAAGCGGGGGTGATCCCCGCAGCTGCATAGAAACGGTAATTGCGGACTACTGTTCCCCGCGCAAGCGGGGGTGATCCCTGCTAAATGTCAGCCCCGTCACCGTGCGGCGGCTGTTCCCCGCGCAAGCGGGGGTGATCCTTGCGCCTGATTTTCTCATATCCCTCGATTGAGCTGTTCCCCGCGCAAGCGGGGGTGATCCTCAAGCCTTGTTATCCCCCTTTCATATTTTTGGCTGTTCCCCGCGCAAGCGGGGGTGATCCCCGGCCTTGTGGCACTGATAAATCACGAGATTGCTGTTCCCCGCGCAAGCGGGGGTGATCCCGCCTGTGGCTACGATTGCGGCAAGGCAGATGGCTGTTCCCCGCGCAAGCGGGGGTGATCCTTCGCTCGATGCTTTTGTTCTTCATCGGCTTTACTGTTCCCCGCGCAAGCGGGGGTGATCCCCTAATATGGCCGCTGAAATCGGTCGATGTGCTCTGTTCCCCGCGCAAGCGGGGGTGATCCCTGGCGGACGCGACAGGGATTAGCAGCACCGATCTGTTCCCCGCGCAAGCGGGGGTGATCCTCTATTGCCATACTTTTCATTGGATGTACCCAGCTGTTCCCCGCGCAAGCGGGGGTGATCCCTGCGATGTTAATTTTTCCAATAGTTTCTCTTTCTGTTCCCCGCGCAAGCGGGGGTGATCCTTCAGCTCTTGTCATCTTCGCCATAGCTTACCTCTGTTCCCCGCGCAAGCGGGGGTGATCCTATCCCGATTTTGCCATTATAGGGAGGTAAGCTCTGTTCCCCGCGCAAGCGGGGGTGATCCTAAACGAGGCGGCAGCGAGCGGCGGTAGCAAGGCTGTTCCCCGCGCAAGCGGGGGTGATCCCTCCCTCGGTGGGCCTTTTCTTTGCTTCCATTTCTGTTCCCCGCGCAAGCGGGGGTGATCCTTCTCGCTTGAGCATAGGATATAGTCCACGGACCTGTTCCCCGCGCAAGCGGGGGTGATCCCGTAGCGGGCAACAGCGAATCTATTTCCTTTTCCTGTTCCCCGCGCAAGCGGGGGTGATCCCGCGCAAGCAGAAATACCCCGATTTTGCCATTACTGTTCCCCGCGCAAGCGGGGGTGATCCTTTCATTCTTGTCAAGCGTTTTGCCTTACAAAACTGTTCCCCGCGCAAGCGGGGGTGATCCTGATATCGTCGCCCATAAATTCACGGGCGGCGGCTGTTCCCCGCGCAAGCGGGGGTGATCCTAAAAGTTCCACGGACGGAACATAAAAATGAAACTGTTCCCCGCGCAAGCGGGGGTGATCCTATCGGGCGCAGAGTAGCCGGTTTCCCAATGCCCTGTTCCCCGCGCAAGCGGGGGTGATCCCCCACAGCGGAAGAGGTGCGTGCATACTGCGCGCTGTTCCCCGCGCAAGCGGGGGTGATCCTATTTTTTCTATGCGGTATGGCGTTGCAGTTGCCTGTTCCCCGCGCAAGCGGGGGTGATCCCTGATTGACGCAATAGACGACGACCCAGACAATCTGTTCCCCGCGCAAGCGGGGGTGATCCTGCTACAAGGCCCGCAAACAAGCGGAACGCGAACTGTTCCCCGCGCAAGCGGGGGTGATCCCGCAAAACCCCTTGACAACTATTCCGGTATAGTCTGTTCCCCGCGCAAGCGGGGGTGATCCCAGCGGCGTTGTTTTTAATGCGGGCGATCGCGTCTGTTCCCCGCGCAAGCGGGGGTGATCCTCTGTTAGGTGTATCGAAGTAGTCTACGGCCTCCTGTTCCCCGCGCAAGCGGGGGTGATCCCGTTGTACGCCGAAGGAACTGAGGCTGAAACGTCTGTTCCCCGCGCAAGCGGGGGTGATCCCTCTTGCAACACGTAATCGAAAGGAGATAAAAACTGTTCCCCGCGCAAGTGGGGGTGATCCTTATCTTCTGCTTTTCGGCAGTCAGGTTGCGCACTGTTCCCCGCGCAAGCGGGGGTGATCCTAAAAGTTATGGTGAGGAGATATTTGTAAATGGCTGTTCCCCGCGCAAGCGGGGGTGATCCCGGCACGAATATGACCGTGATGCAGTCCGCGAACTGTTCCCCGCGCAAGCGGGGGTGATCCTCCCGTGCAGGGCACTATCAATCTTACGGATATCTGTTCCCCGCGCAAGCGGGGGTGATCCCATATCCGTACTGCTCTGCTAAATATCCGCAAGCTGTTCCCCGCGCAAGCGGGGGTGATTACGCGCTGAGTATGACGCTTGACGACATCTACGCCTGTTCCCCGCGCAAGCGGGGGTGATTAGCTGCCGGGCTTAATCTTGCAAGACCAATAGAACTGTTCCCCGCGCAAGCGGGGGTGATCCTACATGGAGCCCAGATAACTCTCATAGTTTTGCATGAGCTTGCGGAAGTCAGCATTGGCCTCGGTATAACCCTTGGCACGCAGACGGCTTATCTCCGCATAGGTTTGCTCGGCAAGCTGCTGGTAATACAGGAATTGCTGGCGAGACTCTGCCTTATATTCGGATGACTCTTCGTTCATGCGCTTCTGGCGCAGTTCGGACATCTTGATATAATGCTCGGTCAGGTCAGCAATCTGTTCATACTCCTTGGAGTAGATGGACTTACTGCCGCCGCCACCACCACTACCAGACTTAAAGATGCCGGATTTCATCCAAGCTTCAAAGTCTGCGAGGTTCTTCTTAGCAGCGTCAAGACCGTTTTGAGCTGCTTGTACGCCCAGCATAGCCGCCGCCGCGTCAAGTCCCTTCTGCTGGATGTCGTCGAGCTCTTGCTTTAGGTTGTCATAGTTGGCTTGCGCTGCCGTGAGTTGTGCCTGCAACTGAGCTCGTACAAAAGTGATTAACGCACTCGTACTCTTCAGGGCTTCAGCAGCATTCTCCTTTAACGCGCCGTTTTCATTAAATAACGCCTCGACAGCACCGGGAACCTTACTGTTGAGCAAATCAAGCGTCTCGTCAGTGATATAGCCAGCGTCATTGTAATCATTTATGGCAGACTCAAGAGCTTCAAATGCCGCAGCCGCGGCTTCACGGTCATTGTTCGCGGCCTTAGCGGTGTCGAGAAGAGAGGCGTTGAACTTGTCGTTGCTATCAGTGATGTCATCTGTGACAATGCCAAGCTTGACCAGCTCATCAAGATATTCTTCAACAGACATCTGAGCGGCGTGAGCTTGCTCTTTTATCCAAACGTATGACTCACTGGTAAGAGAGTTCTCCCCCATAAGCTCTGTCTTAGATTTGCCTTGAATACCGCGCAATATCTCCTGAGAATTGCGGTTGTTGCCCCTCCGTAAATCTTCGACCCCATGCTGAACATACGCAGTCGGGTCGGCCATACCGTTAAGAACGTTAGCGACATCAAGGTTAACTACTGCCAGTATTTGGTCAAGCAAATCTCGCCAGTTATCGACCTGAAGCTTCATGTCAGGCAAATCTTTACACTGCTCAATCCACTCTTGATATCGTATATGGCAAAAGTAATTCAATTAGCAATATGCTAAGCAAAGCCTTGGAAGAAGAGGCTAACGGGAATGCGTACTCTGTATATTACTTGGATAAAGCAAAAGCCAGCCGCCTATTTGAGGGAGCAAGGGTCCCAATGCCCAAGGTGCCTCAAATCAAAGCGGATGGCTTTGTACATAGTATACGCGAAAGCGGCTCACCCGTCAAACCAAAGTTCGGGAATGTCACAGAATCGCAACAATTCAAGCGTTGGTTTGGCGATTGGCAGAACCACCCGGAAAGCGCAAGCAAGGTTGTGAATAAGGATGGTACGCCGAAGATAATGTACCACGGAACACCCGGCAAGGGATTTACGGTTTTTGATACCAACAAGGCTGAGAATGGCTCGCTTGGTAAGGGCTTTTATTTCTCCGGCTCAAAGGAGTACGCAAAGGGGCATACTATTTCCAACGGTAAGTTCAGCGGTACCGTTATCGAGACTTACCTTGATGCGAAGAACCCCTATATAGCAAAATACCCCGGCGGCATTGATACCGCAAAGCTGATGGCAGACGGGTATGATTCCGTATACAATCCCTCAAATGATTTCTGGGTTGTATTCAAGCCCACTCAAATTAAATCCGCTACAGACAACATAGGCACGTTCGACCCCACCAACTCCGACATTCGCTTCTCCATGAAAGATGCTGTCGAAGAAACGCGCGACCTTATAGCGGGTCACAATCTGAATGGCGACCAGCTTGAAGCGGATATCGAACTTGGCGGATTCCCGATGCCGTCAATAGCCATAACAAAGAGTAAGATAGGCCACAGCAAATACGGTGATGTATCGGTTATATTCGGTAAGGATACTTTGAAGCCAAACCTCAGCGGGCGGTCGGCCTTGATGAGGTGCTGGAAATGTTTGAAAACGATGCGCTGAGCGAAAACTATTGGTGGATGGAAAACGGGGAACGGAAATATAAAAATCTGTAGCAGGTGGCCTTGTATTCCTGATTGTGGTATAATCTTACTTTCAAATAGATGAGTAACGGAGGGCAGAGTGAAGAAGCTTTGGAAATACATGCGGGACTACCGCAGGGAAGGCATACTGGCGCCGCTGTTCAAGCTGCTGGAAGCTTCGCTTGAGCTGCTTGTGCCGCTTGTTATGGCGCAGATAATAGATATAGGCATAGCCAACGGGGACGGCGGCTTTATACTTTCGCGCTGCGGAATACTTGCAGTGCTGGCGGCGGTAGGTCTGGTGTGCTCCATAACGGCGCAGTATTTTGCGGCTAAGGCATCGGTAGGCTTTGCGGCAAAGCTGAGGAGCACGCTTTTTAAGCATATACAATCGCTCAGCTATTCAAAGCTCGATACCCAGGGTACCGGCACGCTTATCGCCCGCATAACAGGGGACATAAATCAGGTGCAGTCCGGCATGAACCTTGCGCTTAGGCTCCTTTTACGCTCGCCGTTTGTTGTGTTCGGCGCAATGATAATGGCCTTCACGATAGACGTTAAGGCGGCGCTCGTGTTCGTGGTCACTATACCGCTTTTGTCCATAGTGGTGTTCGGCATAATGCTTTGGAGCATCCCGATGTATAAAAAGGTGCAGGCGCGGCTGGACAAGGTGCTTGGCATAACGAGGGAAAATCTTTCCGGCGTTCGCGTCATAAGGGCGTTTTGCAAGGAGGATGAGGAACGGCGGGAGTTTGGCGAGTGCAATGCAGCGCTCACAAAGCTGCAGCTTATAGTGGGCCGCGTCAGCGCGGCTATGAATCCGGCCACATATATAATGATAAACCTTGGCATAGCGGTGCTTATATACGTTGGCGCGCTGAGGGTGGACAGCGGCATTTTGACTCAGGGACAGGTAGTGGCGCTGTATAACTACATGTCCCAAATACTGGTGGAGCTTGTTAAGCTTGCTTCGCTTATTATAACCATAACGAAGGCGCTTGCCTGCGCGGGCAGAGTAAGCGCGGCGCTTGACGTGGAAAGCGACATGCATGGCGCGGATACAATGCCCAAAGAGATCGATACGGACGAGGAAGTACGTTTTGAAAACGTTGAATTCGGCTATGCCACGGGCGGCGAACCTGCGCTGAGCGGCATAAGCTTCAGCGTGAAAAAGGGCGAAACAATGGGCATAATAGGCGGCACGGGCAGCGGTAAATCGAGCTTGGTAAGCCTTATACCCCGCTTTTATGACGCGACCGGCGGCCATGTTTACATAAAGGGAAACGAAGTGAAGGATTATCCGCTCGGCGCGCTGAGGGAGATGGTGGGCATGGTGCCGCAGAAGGCCGTGCTGTTCAAGGGAACAATACGCGAAAACCTGCGCTGGGGCAACGCCGATGCCACCGGGGAAGAAATGGAGCGGGCGTTGAGCGATGCGCAGGCGCTTGAAATAGTTAAGGCCAAACCCGAAGGGCTTGATTCACCCGTGGCGCAGAACGGAAAAAACCTTTCCGGCGGGCAGCGACAGCGGCTTACCATAGCGCGGGCGCTTATAAAGAAGCCTGAAATACTGATATTGGACGACAGCGCAAGCGCGCTTGACTACGCAACGGATCTTGCGCTGCGGCGTTCGCTTGCTGCGCTTAGCTATAAGCCGACGGTGTTCATAGTGTCCCAGCGGGCAAGCTCGATACTGCATGCGGATAAGATAGCCGTGCTTGACGAAGGCAAAATGGTAGGGCTTGGCACGCATGATGAGCTTATGCAGACATGCCCCGTTTACAGGGAAATATACTATTCCCAGTATGAGCAGGAGGTGAAGCGCGATGCCTAAGCTGAAAGAAAACAGCTCAACGCTTAAAAAGGTGCTTGGGCGCATAGCGCGCTACCGGCTGAACGCGGTGCTCAGCATACTGCTGAGCGCGGTATACGTTGGGCTTTCGCTGTATGTGCCTATACTGGCGGGGCGGGCGATAGACAACATAATTGCCCCGGGCAGCGTGGATTACGCCCAAATTATGCTTGAGCTGACCAAAATAGCCGTTGTTGCGGCAATAGCCGCGCTTGCGCAATGGCTGATGAACATAATAAACAACTCCATGACCTATAACGTTGTTAAGGATATGCGTACGGAAGCGTTCGACAGGCTGATGAAGCTGCCGCTCAGCTATATAGACGCGCATCCTTACGGCGAGACGGTGAGCCGCATAATTGCGGACGTGGACCAGTTTGCGGACGGACTGCTGCTGGGCTTCAGCCAGCTTTTTACCGGAATACTTACGATTATAGGCACGCTTGTATTCATGCTCAGCGTGAATGCGCCGATAACGCTTGCCGTGGTGATACTCACACCGCTTTCGCTTTTTGTTGCGCGCTTCATTGCCAGACGCACGCATTCCATGTTTGCGCGCCAGGGCGAGGACAGGGCGGAACAGACGGCGTTCGTTGAGGAAATGATAGGCAACCAGAAGGTTGTGCAGGCTTTTGCGCATGAGCAGGCGAACGAGGAACGCTTTGACGAAATGAATAAACGCCTCAGCGAAAGCTCTATGCAGGCCATATTCTATTCTTCCATAACCAATCCCGCCACAAGGTTCATAAACAGCCTTGTTTACGCGGCGGTGGGCCTTACGGGCGCGTTCGCGGCGGTTGCGGGCAGCATAACGGTTGGCGGGCTTTCGGCTTTTTTAAGCTACGCTAACCAGTATACGAAGCCGTTTAACGAAATATCCAGCGTTATTACGGAATTCCAGAACGCATTGGTGTGCGCGGAGCGTATATTCGCGCTGATAGAAGAACCCACGGAGGAACCCGATGCGGCGGATGCGCGCGTGCTTGAACATGCGGAAGGCATAGTGCAGGCGAACGCGGTGGCATTTTCATACGTTGCGGACAGGCCGCTTATAAAGTGCCTTGATCTGGACGTGAAGAGCGGCGAGCGCGTGGCGATAGTGGGGCCCACGGGCTGCGGCAAAACAACGCTTATAAATCTGCTTATGCGCTTCTATGACGTGAACGCGGGCAGCATAAGCGTTGACGGGACGGATATACGCAACATTACGCGGCACAGCCTGCGGCGCAACTACGGCATGGTATTACAGGAAACGTGGCTGAAGGAAGGTACCATACGCGACAATATAGTTATGGGCAAGCCGGACGCGACGGAGAAAGAGATAATTGACGCGGCAAAGGCGGCGCATTCACACGGCTTCATAACGCGGCTGCCTAACGGATATGATACCGTTATAGGCGAGGATGGCGGCAGCCTGTCGCAAGGGCAAAAACAGCTATTGTGCATCACGCGCGTAATGCTCTGCCTGCCGCCAATGCTCATATTGGACGAGGCTACAAGCAGCATAGATACCCGCACGGAGCAGCATATCCAGCATGCGTTTGCTCAGCTTATGCAGGGCCGCACGAGCTTCATAGTGGCGCACAGACTGTCCACCATAAAGAACGCGGACATGATACTGGTCATGAAGGACGGCGACATAATAGAAAAGGGCAAGCATGACGAATTGGTGGCGCGCGGCGGATTCTATGCGGCGCTGTACAACAGCCAGTTTGCACGGTAAATAAAAAGTTAAAAGAGGGAATTTAATGCTCCCCCTTATCAACTGATGGTAATATGATAAAATTAGGAAAAACAATAGGAGAGATGCTAATGGACACACTAACCGCAATTTTTACCCGCAGGAGCACACGGCATTTTGAGGACAGGCCGATAGAAGATGATAAACTGCGCACGATACTTGAAGCGGCGATGAGCGGGCCAAGCTGCGTAAATTCCAAGGATTGGGCATTTATAGTGGTGACGGAGCGTGAAACGCTGGACAAAATGGCGGAAGCGAACGGCAGACCGGCGCAGCCGCTGAAGGAGGCCGTGGCGGGCATACTGGTATGCGGCGATATGGAGCGCGCGTTTGAGCGGGCGAAGGATTATTGGATAATAGACGGGGCCATAGCGGCGGAGAACATAAGCATATGCGCGCAGGCGCTTGGTATAGGCGCGGTGTGGCTTGGAACATGGCCACAGATGGACCGCGTTGAAAAGCAAAAGGAACTTTTTAACCTGCCGGAGAGCATAGTTCCACATTCAATAATCGCATTGGGATATCCTAAAGATGATATAACCGCGCCGCGTGAGAGCCGCTACGATGAAGGCCGGGTACATTGGAACAAATGGCAATAAAAAGAACGAAAACCATGTAAGCAAAAGTATTCTTTTCAAAAGACATAATGCCGGAATATGAAGAAAAGGCGGGGAGACCCGCCTTTATACTATTTCCGGCTTTGCGCCCTTCGGAATGGGGCAAACATAGCCTGCGCTTGAAGCGCGCTCAAATTCGGCGCGGATGGGAGGCAGCAGCGCCGGGTCGTCTATAATGTCTATTGCGGCGGCGGCAAGCACCTTTGCGGCGGTGAGCATACCTTTATGCGCAATGCCTGTTGTGCCGGCGGAAACCATCTGCCATGAGTGGCCGGGGACCATGCTGGGTGCTGTGACGCAGTTTATCTGTCCGGTTGGGGTTTGCCAGCTTACGTCGCCCACGTCGGTAGAGCCCGGCAGCGTTACGGAGGAATGATACAGCGGCATAAGAAAATCGTTCAGCGCGCGTTTGCCGCCATCGGTAGCCTTGTCAACGGTTTGGGCTATATTCTCATCGAACTTGGCGGCATAACCTGGCAATCCTGCGGATTCATATGTATTCTTCAGCGCGGCAGCATAGGCCCATTCTTCTTCGGTATATTCGGGCAGGGCTACCTGAACAAAGTTTTTATACAATAGCTGCTCCATTGTTTTCAGCGGCAGGGGATTGGCCGTGCCGTCTATGAAGCGGGTGGAAAGCTGAGTTTCGGTCATAAGCGCTGCGCCCTGGGCTATCTTGTCCACGCGCGCTTCAAGCTTGACAGCATCCTGCACGGTGGCTTCGCGTATCATATAAAGCACCTTGGCCTTGGACTGCACAACGTTTGGCGATACTCCGCCCGCATCGGTAAAGGCATAATGCACGCTGGCGTTCTTGCCCATATGCTCACGCAGGAACTGCACACCTATGTTCAGCAGTTCTGCTGCATCCAGCGCACTGCGCCCCTGCTCAGGTGCGCCCGCCGCATGGGATGCTACACCGGAAAAGATGTATTCCTTTTGTATGCATGCCATGCTGCTGCCGGTGACCACCTGATTTACGTCGTCGGGGTGCCATGTGAGCGCGGCATCAAGCTTTGTCCATTCGTTTTCGCGGGCAAAAAACGCCTTTGCCGCACCGCCCTCTTCACCGGGGCAGCCATAGAATATTACCGTGCCGCTTTTGCCCGTGAATTTTAGATACTCTTTTATGGCTATTGCCGCGCCGAGCGCACCTGCGCCCAACAGATTGTGCCCGCAGCCGTGCCCGTTCGGGTTGTCGGGGACGGGCTTTTCCACCGTTGCGCCGCCCTGCTGACTAAGGCCGGAGAGCGCATCGTATTCGGCAAGTATACCTATTACGGGATGGCCGCTGCCATATGTGCCGGTGACGGCGGTTTCTATTGAGCAAAGGCCGTGCCGCACGCTGAAGCCTTCTTTTATAAGAAGCTGTTCATATAGCTTCTCCGAACCGTATTCCTGCAGCGAAAGCTCCGCCAAGCCCCATATTTCATCTGAAGCGGCGCAGAGCATGCCCGCCTTGGCATCGATAATATTCAAAGCATCGTTCTTATTCATATCCAACGACCCCCTTCATAAATAAAAATACACCGCATAACGTGGCTGATGATGCGATTATAGCCCTAAACACACCAGATGTAAATATATAAATTGAAATATTATGCAGGAAATACGCATAAATATTTGTACAGGCTTTTGAAGGGCAATCCATTTTCGTGCGGTGGAGGCGAAATACCGGACAAAATGGGGATAAACCCAAATGTATATATGCATGCAGTATACATTTTCTCAGGGGGCTTAAACAAGACATATATAATGGCCGTGAGCGACAACGCCGCAGTAACGATAGAGAGCGGCTGCACATGGACGCTTAACGGCAACTGCACAATATCGAGCCTTGCAAACAACTGCACAATCAATTTCAACGGCTATACCATAACACTTACAGACAGCACGGTGCTGAGCTGAGCGAAAAAGGCCGCAGGGGTTGATTTTTGTGTGCGCATAGCGTATAATTAAAAGCACCGGGCAACCGGCACAAAGTGAATAAATATCAGATGGGCTTTGCCGGAGCTTCTCCGGCGGCGGAATGGGGTGAGATGCCCCGCGAGTCGGTCACTGTGATACCGTAAAAGGTTAAGTCAGATACGCTTTAAGCCCAAGGGTTCCTGCCGTCACCGGGAAGCTGCTTCTTTACGCAATATATTGTCTGTGCAGCTTCGGCATACACAGACTTTTTATTTTACTTAGTGCGGCATGGAACCGATGAAAAGCAAGATGCCGAAAAACTTGAATTGAGTGTGAAAGAGTGAGTACGGTATACATAATGATGCGGTTTGAATAGACAGCAAGCCTATCTCCTTGGCGGCTGGCCGCATAGTTAGTTACAACCGCCCTTCGTATTGTACCGGCGAAGGGCGGCCTCCTGATAAGCGGGCGAATATGCCTTTACATAAGCACAGTACAACCTCACAAAAAGCATGGCCGGCAGAGCAGCCGGCTTTTGCTTTTTATCCGCCCATAAAAAGTAAAAGTAAAGATAAAATGAGAAAATGTGATTTTTCTCATAAAAAAGTCCTTGAAATTTACTCGAAACAGGCTTACAATTGGAGCGCACTCTATGGACGAAAGGAATGGAAGAATAATATGCCGAGAAGATATGATAGAGAGGATGCCAAGAGAAGAATACTATCTGTATGCGTAAAGCTGTTTATTGAGAGGGGCTACGAAAAGACAACTACCGCCGAAATACTGGAAAAGGCGGACGTTACGAACGGCACGTTTTATAATATATTCAGCACGAAGAACGGCGTGCTGATAGAGCTGACGAATTTCGTGTTCGGACATCAGTTTGAAATGGCGCGGAACGTGGTAGGTAAGGATGCGGATCCGGTGCTTCTTTATGCCGTTGAAACCGCGATACAGCTTACCATGACGGAGCTGAGCAACAACATGAGGGAGCTTTACGTTGAATCATATTCGTTCGCGGAAACTTCGGAATATATATATCAGCATACTTCCACGGAACTGGCCAAGATGTTCGCCAAATATCTGCCGGACTATGAGGAGAGCGACTTTTACGAGCTGGAAATAGGTACGGCGGGCATAATGCGCGCATATATGGCGCGCCCGTGCGACAAGTATTTCAAGCTGGAAATGAAGCTTGAAAGGTTCCTGAACATGGCGCTTTGCGCATACAAGGTGCCTGAAGAAGAGCGCAAGGCGGCGATAAAGTACGTTGAATCGCTGGATATACGCGGCATTGCCAACGACGTTATGCAGCGGCTTTTCAAGATGCTCGCAGAGAAATATAACTTTACACTTGATTAGGTGTAACCCCGAAATATGGCGCGGCGGCGTTCGCTTTACGGCGGATACCGCCGCTTTTGTTTGCATAAAAGTAAAAATTGCAGCTCAGAATTGTAAAATTGCGGCTTGAAGGCAGGGATTTTATATTTTGTGTTGAAAAACAGCTAAAAGAGGTTATGCAGGAGGTGCGGCATGAAGGAAGAAATACTATCCGGTGCGCTCAGAATAAGGGCTGAAGAACTGGAAAAGCAGATGCTGAGCCCATACGCAACGCTGTCCGTAAATACGCGCGGCAGGCAGTATCCGATGGAAAAATGCCCTATAAGAACGGAGTTTGTGCGCGACAGGGACAGGATAATACATTGCAAATCATTCCGCAGGCTGAAGCATAAAACACAGGTGTTCCTTTCGCCTGTTGGCGACCATTACCGCACGCGGCTGACGCACACGCTGGAGGTAAGCCAGATAGCGCGCACGATAGCGCGCGGACTTAGGCTGAACGAGGACCTGACAGAAGCCATAGCCATGGGGCACGACCTTGGGCATACGCCGTTCGGTCACGCGGGGGAGAAGGTGCTCAATTCGCTGGTAACCGGCGGATTCAGGCATAATGAACAAAGCCTTAGGGTAGTGGAAAAGCTTGAAAATGGGAAGGGGCTTAATCTTACGTTTGAGGTGCGCGACGGAATACTGAACCACCCGAGCGACTGCCGCGCGGCAACGCCGGAAGGGAGAATAGTGAGCCTGAGCGACAGGATAGCATATATAAACCACGATATTGACGACGCGGTACGCGCGGGCATACTGAACGAAAGCGACCTGCCGAAAAGCTGCGTGGAGCTGCTGGGCGCATCGCACGGAGAAAGGATAAATACACTTATACTGGACACCATCGCAAACAGCTTCGACAGCGCGGAAATACGCATGAGCGGCGAAGTCTGGGATGAATTCAAAAGGCTGCGCGACTTTATGTTTGAAAGGGTGTATTTGAATAAAAACGCAAAGCATGAGGAAACCAAGGGCATGCACGTTATTACGGAGTTGTTCAAATATTATATGGAACACATTGACGAGCTGCCGGAGGACTTTAAGAAAAACGTTGAGGAGGACGGCAAGGAGCGCGTTGCGGCGGACTGGATAGCCTGCATGAGCGACCGCTATGCCATATCCGATTACGAGAAAAAGTTCGTTCCGAAGGAATGGATGTGAAAATAAAAACGGGAGCAGGAAAAATGCCTTTTGCAGCGAAATATTATTTCGCAAAGAAAATGGGCGAATAAACAAGAAAGGGGCGATATTATGGCAGCATTTCCTGAGGAATGGCTGAATGAGCTTCTTTCAAAAACGGATATTGTGCGCGTTGTTGGCGACTATGTTTCCCTTACGCCCAAAGGCGGAAGATTCTGGGGCTGTTGCCCGTTTCATAATGAAAAAACGCCAAGCTTCAGCGTAACGCCTGAGAAGCAGATGTATTACTGCTTCGGCTGCCATGCGGGCGGCGGGGTGATACATTTTGTTATGGAGGCGGAACGGGTAAGCTACGTTGAGGCAGTAAAGCTGCTGGCCCAGCGCGCGGGCATGGAACTGCCGGACGAGGTGAACGACGCACGGCTGCGCGCAGAGCGGGCATATAAGGAGCGGCTGTACAGCGCATGCAAGGAAGCGGCAATTTTTTATAACAAAAAGCTGCTGAGCGCGGAAGGCAAAGCGGCGCAGGAATACCTGAAGCGGCGCGGCATAGGCGGAAAGATGGCAGTGCGCTTCGGCCTTGGCTATGCACCGGAGGGCTGGCACAACCTGATGGACTATCTTGAACAAAAGGGATACAGCCGGAAGGAAATGGTTGACGCCGGCCTTGCGATAGCATCAAAAAAAGACGGCGGGGCATACGACGCATACCGCGGAAGGCTTATTTATCCTATAATATCGGCCATGGGCAGGGTGATGGCATTCGGTGCGCGGACGATGAAGAAGGACGACGAGCCAAAGTATATAAACACAGGCGATACGCCCATATACAACAAACGTTATAACCTATATGCATTGAATATGCAGCGGGGTAAGCGCGTGGGCGAGCTGATAATGGTTGAAGGGTACATGGACGTGATAAGTCTGTTCGCTGCGGGGATAGAGAATGCAGTGGCATCGCTCGGCACAGCAATGACGCAGCAGCAGGCGCGGCTGATAAAGCGCTATGCTGACAAAATGTATTTGTGCTACGATGGTGACAGCGCCGGACAAGCCGCAACGCTGAGAGGACTCGACATACTGTCTGCCGAGGGGATCGACCCGAAGGTGATAGTTATTCCGGGCAACATGGACCCGGACGATTATGTCAGAAAGTTCGGCAAAAACGGGTTCCTTGAACTGCGGGACAGCGCGCTGGACGCGAACACATTCCGCCTGGCAAATCTGGCGGGAAAATACGACCTGAAAACACCGGACGGGCGGGAAGAATTTGCTAAGAAGGCATGTGCGTTCGTTGGATCGCTCCAGCCGGTGGAACGCGAGCGGCACATAGCCTTTATATCCAAACGGACGGGGCTTAGCGAAGCGGTGGTGAAAGCGCAATGCGGCCTGTTCGCAGCGGGAATTGAGAATATGCCTGCCAAAAGCAGGAATACTATGGGCAAAGCGCGAAAAGAGGCGGAGAACGAATGGGACAGCGCAGAGCTGACCATATTGAGCCTGATGCTGATGGACGCGGATACGGCGACATATACCGCAGCGGCAATGATGGAAAGCGGAGTTGAACTGCAAAACGAAGCGATAAGATCTGCGGCAGAGGAGTTGCTGATAAAGTATGCGGGCGGCGAAAATACGAGCACAGCCGTGATGATAAGCGAACTGGAGCCAATGCAGGCGGAGGCCATAAGCGCGGCAGAAGCGCAGGCAGAGAAGATAAAAGGAGATGTCAGGCAGATTGCCGACGACTGCGTGAAGCGGATGCTTAAAGCGAAGCTGAGCGCAGAGCTGGAGGACGAATTCGCTAAGGCGAGCGGACTTGAGGGCGAAGAGAGGAAGCTGAGCCTTAACAGGGCGAACGAAATAGCAAAAAAGCTGAAGCTTTTAAGATAGTTTGAACACAAATTTTGCAAAGGGGTGGCTGGTTTTGGAAGCAAAGGAACCAAAGAAGAACAAAATCGATGAACTGATCGAGCATGGTAAAGCGAAGGGCGTACTGACCTATAAGGAGGTTATGGACGCGCTGAACGAAACGGACATGGACAGCGACCAGATAGAGAAGCTGTATGATAAGTTCGAATCCATGAACATTGACGTGGTCGATGAAGAATTGGAAGTGCCTGAAAACATAAACGAGGAAATAGCTGAGATTGAAAACGATGCTTCTCTTGGCGAAGGCATATCCATTGACGATCCGGTAAGAATGTATCTGAAGGAGATAGGCAAGGTTCCGCTGCTGAGCGCAACGGAAGAAATAGAACTGGCCAAGCGCATGGCAGATGGCGACCAAGAAGCGAAGAAAAAGCTTGCCGAGGCTAACCTGAGGCTTGTTGTCAGCGTTGCGAAGCGCTACGTAGGGCGCGGTATGCTGTTCCTTGACCTTATTCAGGAAGGCAATTTGGGCCTTATAAAGGCAGTTGAAAAATTTGACTACAGAAAGGGCTACAAATTTTCAACCTACGCAACATGGTGGATACGCCAAGCCATAACCAGAGCCATAGCCGATCAGGCGCGCACGATAAGGATACCCGTACATATGGTGGAAACCATAAACAAGCTTATCCGCGTGAACCGCCAGCTTTTGCAGGAATACGGCCGCGAACCGAGGCCGGACGAAATAGCCGCGGAAATGGGCATATCCGAAGAAAAGGTTCGCGAGATAATAAAGGTTGCGCAGGAGCCGGTTTCCCTTGAAACCCCTATCGGTGAGGAAGAGGACAGCCACCTTGGCGATTTTATAGCGGACGACGTTACCCCTGCGCCCGCGGACGTTGCGGCTTTTACGCTGCTTAAAGAACAGCTTATGGAAGTGCTGGATTCCCTTACCCCGAGGGAGAAGAAGGTGCTTAGGTTGCGCTTTGGCTTGGACGACGGCAAGGCAAGAACGCTTGAAGAAGTGGGCAAGGAATTTAACGTTACGCGTGAGCGCATACGCCAGATAGAGGCGAAGGCGCTGAGAAAGCTGAGGCATCCTTCCCGCAGCAAGAAACTGAAGGATTTCCTTGATTAAGTGAATAAGGGACTGCGCCGGTAAATACTGCCGGCGCGGTTTTTATAGGGAGAAGAAATGGAAAAGATATACTTTGCAAAGGTTAAACCGGGCGGACGCATACCGTCAAAACGTGATGAGGATGCGGGGTATGACATATACGGGCTGATAGACGAAGCATATATTGTGCTTGCCCCGCATGAAACGCGCGCCATACCCACGGGCATAGCATCGGCATGCCCGGGAGAATATTATTTTCAGCTGCATGAGCGTGGCTCGACGGGCACAAGAGGAATATCCCAACGCTGCGGAGTGATAGACAGCGGGTATCGCGGGGAGTGGTTCTTGCCAATAACAAATTTGAATGCAAAACCGCTATGCCTGAAAGCACCGGGGACGGAACTGCCGAAGAGTATTATTGACGGCGAGTATATTATTTACGACCTCACGAAAGCGCTGGCGCAGGCAGTGCTGCTTCCCGTGCCGAGGACGCAAGTGCATGAACTGAGCTACGAAGAACTGTGCAACATGAAGTCCGAACGGATGGACGGCAAAATGGGCAGCAGTGAAAAATAAGCACGGAAAAGGGCTGAAGAGAATAATATATATTATTTGTTGACACAAGGCGGCGATGATGCTATAATAACCAAGTCGCCAATAGGGGCATGATGTAATGGTAACATAGCGGTCTCCAAAACCGTTCTTGAGAGTTCGAGTCTTTCTGCCCCTGCCAAAAACCTCTTTTGACTATCATGTCGAGAGAGGTTTTTATTGTTTTCACAATTAAAATCATGGTATAATTGTTCCGATAAAAACCAAATGGAGGTGCGTATGCTGCTTTTCGGAAACGTTTGCGACAAAAACGGTAATCCCATCAACAATGCGATAATCGAAGTTAAGAACGAGCAGTTTTCAACGGTTTATAATACCATGAGCGATGAAAACGGCTGCTATTCAATCGATTTGCCTGCCGGAAAATACCCGTTTATAACCGCCGTTAAGGATTACGGCGTGAATTTCCTTGAATTTTGGTGTCAAAATATAAATATCGGGCAAGATACCCAGCTTGACGTCCGGTTTGATACGCTTGAAATATACGGCCTGCATGTGTTCAGGGTAAAGGGTGCATTTCCGTCCTTAATGGTTTATTTCCGCCCGATGAGCTTGGGAAAATACAAGTCAGGTGAAACCGATATTTGTCCGGAGATAAAAAGTCTGCGCGTTTATATAAATGAAAAAGAGGTTCCCGTACTTAAACGGAACAGCGTATTGGAACATTGTGGGGACAGAGATTTGAGCGCCTATCTTATTCAGACTGCGCTGCCAGATGGCATTGACGCGTGGGAACGATTGGATATTGAGATAAGGGATGCGGATGACGCATTCGGAATGGCCACGATATTTGCCGTGCGATAATTGCAGGACATTGCGGCTGTGAATTCCTTCACCAAAAAGTTAGCAAAACGGGCATTTTAGCGCATGTTGCAGACAAAAATAAAAATTCATCCAAAATTTTTGCAAAAAAGCGTTGACAAAAGAAGGAGTGTTTGGTATTATAGTCAAGCGC
>OIXH01000328.1_pt1 | contig 59636 bp, 57 predicted proteins | sample 1587741 | NCBI WGS metagenome assembly OIXH01 (sample SAMEA3888916, study PRJEB22519) | human gut metagenome | biome: human gut; feature: human-associated habitat; material: faeces | place: Denmark | collected 2011 | reverse complement strand
CCAAAATACTCGATGCAGTAGTTAATAAAACAAGGAAGGTCCCCAGTCAGCTCATGCTAAACTTGTTTTCCGCAATGCGAAGCGCTCCGTCAAAGACTATTTGATTTATATCGTGACCATGACGATCTGTGTCACCTTGTTTTATTCCTTTCTGTCTATTTCCAGCCGCTACTACCAACCCGATATTGGAAGCGAGTACAATTTCACAATCTTGAGTGATGGCATGAAGGCCGCGATCTGCGTCATTACTCTGTTCTTACTTTTCTTGATTCGTTTTGTCAATCACTATATGCTGCGGCGTAAACAAAAAGAGTTTGCGGTCCAGTCCATTATGGGAATGGAACAAAAGACCGTCGGCAGACTTTTCTTTGCAGAAACTTTTATGATGGGGATCCTCTCGATTGCCATTGGAATTTTTCTCGGTGTATTCTGCTCCCAGTTTATCACAGCCATGCTGTTGACTACCTATGGAAAAAGCTATGAATTGTCGTGGACACTATTTCCGGATACAGTCTTGCTGACAATCGGCTTCTTTATATTCAGCTTCTTGATTGTTGGGATATTCAATACTCGCACTATTCGCAAAACCAAAATCATTGATATGTTGGCAGCGGAGAAAGAAAATGATCCTGAGCTAAAAAAGAGCCGCTGGATTGCTGCTGTGGTTCTGCTGTTTGAAGGATTCACAGTGTGGATGCTTCTCACTGGCGTGCAAAAAATAATGCAGAAAATCAATCTTCGGGAACTATATCCCGATATTTATAAAACAGACACTTTTTTGGAAGTGACCGATGAAGTACAGGCCGTGTTCCTGGCCGATAAACGAGCTGAAGCACGCTACCTGCGCCAGATGTATAACTACAAAGCGCACTATTCCCTGGACTGCGACAATGGCATTGAGAAAGCATTGATGCAGCACCCACCGACCCCAGAAGAAATCCTGGAGGACAAGCAGCTGCGCGATCAGCTCTATACTGCGATAATGGAGTTGCCGGATAAGCAGGCCAAGTGGATCTACGCCCGGTTCTATCTGGGCATGACCGTCAAGGAAATTGCCCAGATTGAAGGTGTCGATCTCAGCTGGGTATAAAGCACACCGTTACGCAAGTCAATGTGGATGGCAAGAACATCACCGTACAGAAGGACCGAACGAAAACAAAGTCCAGTTACCGGACATTGCCTTTGGTCCCGCCATTTGAAGAACTGCTGCGGCGCTTGAAACAAGAGCAGCTTGTCAATCAAAAGGTATGCGGCGCAGCCTACTGCAAAAAATATCTGGATTATATCTATGTAAATGCAATGGGCGAACTTGTCAAACCAAACTTCATCACACAGCATTTTGAGATTGTATTGAAAAACCACGGATTGAAAAAAATCCGTTTCCACGATCTCCGCCATAGCTGTGCCAGCCTTCTTTACGCCAACGGTGTCAGTCTGAGGGACATCCAGGAGTGGCTGGGACATAGCGACATCGGAACGACATCGAATATTTACACCCACCTTGATTATAGCAGCAAGGTTTCGTCAGCAAATGCGATCCTCGCATTTTACCCGCAAAACACCAGAGTACAGACTATCGGGCAATAAAAAAGCCCTGAACTCTGTAAGTTCAGGGCTGAAAATTCTGGTGCCGGTGGCCGGACTCGAACCGGCACGGATTGCTCCGCCGCATTTTGAGTGCGGTGCGTCTGCCAATTCCGCCACACCGGCATTTATATTTTAATTCCCTGTGTCCCGCATATCTCTGATTTTGGAGGGATATGCGGGAGGGATATTAAAACCAAATGCTGTTATTCAGTTGAAAATATGCTGTAATACCAAGGGTCCTACAAAAACACCTGTGAATGGACGAACAAGATTTTGAGTCCGCCTCGTCTACCAATTCCAACACACCGGCACGATGTTCAAAGTATATATCATCCGGGCGGAAAATTCAAGTAAAAATTCTTCATTCCGCGCATTTTGAATCATCTGCCGCAAAATCAAAACCTCCGGCTTTACCGGAGGTTTTGGTTCATATCAATATCAATCCATCTGGAATCTCGCCAACATGTTCTCAACGCTGTTGTCGAGCAGCTTGAGGAAGCGATCCTGCGTGATCTCCTTCGGCAACTGCATACCGAGATCAAGCCACTGCGATATCAGGCCGACAACGCCGTTAGCATAAAACTCAACAACAAACTCAAAGTCCGTACGGTCGATATTCTTCCCATCGGAGACGATTATCGCAAAGCTGCGGATACATCCCTGAAGACGGCGCTTGAAGTAGCGCAGCATGTAGATGCGGCTGTTGGAATTATAGATATTGAGCGCAAAAACGCTGTTGTCCGCAAGGTACTTAAAGAACATCATAACGTCGTCGCGCCAGTGCTCATACACTACCTCGCTGGGCAGCACACGGTTGGCGTCCTCTTCAAAAACCCACTCCAACAGATCATACACATCGTCAAAGTGATAATAAAAGGTCTGGCGGTTCACGCCGCAGATCTCGACGAGATCCTTTACTGTGATCTTGTCTATCGGTTTTACTGTGAGCATCTGTTTGAGCGCCGCGCCCAAAGATTCCTTTGTTGTTGAAGCCATATTGCTGACCTCCCGCTTTTTTATATATTATAGCACATAAGGTCGCAGAATGTAAAGATTTTTTAAGACACTTTGCTGCAAATGACTAGATTTTTTTCGCATACAGCAAGAAAACCTCTCCTGCCGAACGGCAAAAGAGGTTTTCTGGAGCTGGTAATGTGACTCGAACACACGACCCCTTCATTACGAGTGAAGTGCTCTACCGACTGAGCTATACCAGCATCAACAGGAGATATATTACCATAAGCTGCGGCTAAAGTCAATCACGAATATTCGCGCCGCGCAAATAAATACAAGGCGTATACTGACAAATCCGACGAAAAAAACTTTGGGAGAACTACACAAACGCCGTCCCGATTTCGCATGTATTCCCCGTGTCAATAGACCGGTTCACCAAAAATTCTGAGCCGAGAACAGCGTTTAAAAGTTACATAATTATTTCATCAAATTATTTTTCAAATAGTTATCAACATTTTCAACAGGCTTTTCAACACTCAATTTTTCCTGAGATATCAACGAAAATCCGGATTTTCATCAATTCATCCCATCGCCGGAAACGCAATTTTATTACAAAAAAGAAACAACTTTTTGTTTACATAACCGCATACTCACCGGAATGTCGAGCGGAACAGGCCGGATTCGTTATATGATGAAAAGCTGTCGCCGCATACGATGATATGGTCATCGAGCATGATGCCGACTGCGTTGAGCGCCCGTGAAAGATTTGTTGTGATAATGTCGTCCTCGCGCGAGGGCTTGACCGTGCCGCGCGGATGGTTATGGGATATTATAACGGACGATGCCTTGAAGCGCAGTGCAAGCTCCGTCATCTTTCTGACGTTCGCCTCGACCGAATTGACCACTCCGCGGGAGATAAGCTGGCAGCATATCACGCATTTCTGCGAGTCGAGGCAGAGCATGTACAGCACCTCGTCCCGCTCATACATGAATATCGGCATGAAATACTTCCCCGCCGCGGAGGCGCTGTTTATCTTCTTCTGCGGCTTCGACTTGTCGATCATATACCGGCGTGAGATCTGCGGAATAAGACTCAGCAGAAGCGCGGAGTTCTCCCCTATTCCGCTGACGTCCTGAAGCTCCTGTACGCTGGCTTCAAGCACACCGGACAGCGAGCCGAAACGGTTTAACAGCTCATGCGCGATCAGATTCGTGTCAGCGCGTGGGATGGCATAGAACAGCAGAAGTTCAAGCACGTTTATATCGTTGAAATTATCCAAACCATGCTCAAGATATCTCGCTTTAAGTCTCTCACGATGTCCGTCGTGAACTCCCATGTTGTGCCTCCCCCGCTTTCTTTGGTATTGCCGTTTAAAGCTCCATTGTCGCGTACGCGTTGAGATCGCTCCCGGCTCTTACCCCGGCCAGATACTCATAATACGCCTGCGCGCCGACCATCGCCCCGTTGTCTCCACAGAGCTTGAGCGGCGGAATGTAGAGCTTGAGCCCGTTTTTCTCTGCCGCGGCCTTGAAATCGGCGCGGATGCGCGAATTTGCCGCGACGCCGCCCGCGACGACGATCTTGTCGCGCCCCAGCTCCTTCGCCGCCTGCATGGCTCTCGGCACGAGGCTGTCGCTTACAGCCTTTGTGAACGACGCCGCAAGGCTCGCGCGGTCGATCTCCTCGCCCTTCTGCTCCGCAGTGTGGACAAGGTTTATGACGGCGGTCTTCAGACCGGAAAAGCTCATGTCGTAGGGATTGCCCTCGACGTGCGATATCGGGAAATGATACTTCGTGTCGTCCCCGCCCTGAGAGAGCAGGTCTATCGGCTTTCCGCCGGGGTACGGCAGCCCTAGCACACGCGCCGTCTTATCGAAGCACTCCCCTGCAGCGTCGTCCCGCGTCGCACCGAGGATGTGCATATCCGTATAGCCGCGGACGTCGACAAGGATCGTGTTGCCGCCGGATATAGCAAGGCACAGGAACGGCGGCTCCAGCTCAGGATACGCAAGGTAATTCGCCGCGATATGGCCGCGGATATGGTGCACTGGTATGAGCGGCACGTTCAGCGCGAGGGCGCATGATTTGGCAAAGTTCACGCCGACAAGGACAGCGCCGATAAGCCCCGGTGCATACGACACGGCAACCGCGTCGATGTCCTGCCGGGTTATACCGGCGGCGTCTATCGCCTTCTGCGCAAGTATGGATATCGACTCCACATGGCAGCGCGAGGCTATCTCCGGCACGACCCCGCCGTATACCGCGTGCAGATCCGCCTGAGAGAAAATCTGATCCGTCAATATTTTTCTGCCGTCCTCGACAACGGCCACCGCCGTTTCATCACAGGTAGATTCAAAGGATAGTATCTTCACAGTGCAAGTCCTCTTTATCTGTAAAAATTTTCGTCATCAGTATAGCATTTTCGCGCGGCAAATCATAGTAGTTTTTTCTCGTCCCGACGGGGACATAGCCGTGCTTTGAATAGAGCGCTATCGCGGGAGCATTGCTCTCGCGCACCTCAAGCGTCGCAAAGCTCAGCGCGCGCTTCTTCGCGCGGCTGTCCATCTCGGCTATCAGTGCGTCGCCTATGCCCTGTCTGCGGCATTCTGGCGATACGGCGACATTTGAGATGTAACCCTCGTCCAGTACGAACATCATCCCGACGTAGCCCAGCACCCTGCCGTCGCCGTCTACGGCGGCGATGAACTCATGGTTCGCGTCCGGCAGCTGGCTTCTGAGCTGCTGCTCCGTCCACGGCATGGAGAAGCACTGCTCCTCAAGCGCGGCAAGCTGCGATATCATGCTCTCCTCAGCGTCGATTATGGTCGCGCCCATCAGTGCGCCTCCGCCCAGCTCTTGCCGGTCTTGACGTCGACCGTGAGCGGCACGGCAAGCTGTGCCGCGTGCTCCATCTCGTATTTCAGCAGCTCGCTCACAAGTTCCGCCTCACTCTCCGGGCACTCGACGATAAGCTCGTCGTGCACCTGAAGTATCAGCCACGCTTCAAGCCCCTCACTGCGAAGCCGCCTGTCGACGTTCACCATCGCAAGCTTGATGATGTCCGCCGCCGTGCCCTGTATCGGCATATTCAGCGCGACCCGCTCGCCGAAGGAGCGCATGTTGAAGTTAGAGCTTTTCAGCTCCGGCAGACTGCGGCGGCGGCCGTACAGCGTCGTGACGTAGCCGTCCTCTTTCGCCTTTTTGACGATGCTTTCCATGTATTCATGCACGCCAGAATACTTCTCCATGTAGGCGTCCATATACGCTTTCGCCTCGTTCGTGTAGACGCCGATATCCTGCGCCAGCGAGAAGGCGGAGATACCGTACACGATGCCGAAATTTACGGCCTTCGCGCGGCTTCTGAGCGTCGGCGTGACCTCTTCTATCGGGACGTTGAACACGCGGGAGGCCGTAACGGTGTGGAAGTCCTCGCCGCTCAGGAACGCCTCCTGCATCGCCTTGTCGCCCGATATGTGCGCCAGCAGGCGCAGTTCTATCTGACTGTAATCCGCGTCGACGAGCACCTTTCCCGGCGAGGCGACAAACATCCTGCGTATCTCGGCGCCGAGCTTACGGCGCACGGGGATGTTTTGCAGATTCGGTTCTGTGGACGACAGGCGTCCCGTGGCCGTGACGGTCATCTGGAAGCTTGTGTGGATCCTGCCGTCGGGTGAAATGACCTTCAGCAGGCCGTCCGCGTAGGTGGATTTGAGCTTTGTGAGCATACGGTATTCGAGTACAGCCTCTATCATCGGGTGCTTGCCGCGCAGTTTTTCGAGGATGTCGGCGTTCGTGCTCCAGCCGGTCTTGGTCTTTTTGCCGGACGGGAGCATCAGTTCCTCGAACAGCACCTCTCCGAGCTGCTTCGGCGAATTAATGTTGAATTCGTGCCCCGCCAGCTCCCAGACCTGATTCTGAAGCCCGGCGATGCCCGAATTAAGACTCTCGCCGAAATCATACAGTGCCTTGCGGTCAACGAGGAAGCCCGCGCTTTCCATGCGCGCGAGAACCGCGCACAGCGGCAGCTCGGCGGTATTGTATAGCTCCGTCATCCCAAGCTCCGCGAGCTTGCTTTCCATGACGGGCTGAAGCAGATATATGGCTTCCGCGCCGTTCAGTTCCCGCCCCAGATAGCGCACGGAGATTCTCTCCAGCCCGTAGGTGCTCTCCGTCGCGCCGAGCAGGTACGCGGCCAGCTCTGTGTCAAATACGAAGCCGTCCAGCGGCAGATGCTCGGTCAGAAGCTGCTCCATCACGGCCTTGACACCATGGCCGCATTTTTTTATTTCCGGGGAAAATATCAGCCTCAGCAGCGGCGAATAATCGTCGCCATAGGTGTTCCAGCTTGCCGCGTACACGGCCTTGCCGTCGCATATCTCGACGCTGTCAAGCCCGTTTTCCACCCACACGGCGATATGCTCCGCCGCGCGGATAATGTCCGAAAGCTCCTGCACCGGCAGATTTTCCACGCGCATCAGACTATCCGCGGCGTTCTCCGCCGACGCCGGGGGCTCGCCCTCCGTGAGCTGCCATTTCTCTATGAATTTATTGAAGCCGAGGCGCTTGAAAAGCCCGTACAGCTCAGGTTTATACGCCTTGTTCCAGACATTCTCGTCCGGGTCGAACTCCAGCGGGATGTGCCGGTCGATAGTCGCAAGCCAGTATGACATTCTGGCGCTGTCCTCCCCGGCGGCAAGCTTTTTGCGCACACCCTCCTTGATGTCCAGCGTCTCAAGATTCGAGTATATCGCGTCGAGCGTCCCGAAGCGGCGGATAAGCTCAAGCGCCGTCTTCTCGCCGACGCCGGGCACGCCCGGAATATTGTCAGACGTATCGCCCATCAGGGATTTCAGATCGACCATGCGCTCCGGCTCGAAGCCGTATTCTTCGCGGAAGCGCGTCGGGTCATAGATTATAGTCTCGGTCTGCCCCATGCGGGTCTTGACGTTGCAGACATAGCTCTTATCGGAGATGAGCTGCAAGCTGTCCTTATCGCCGGTGACTATGACGCAGTTCCAGTCCTTCTGCTCGCATATCGCGGCGGCAGTGCCGAGAATGTCGTCCGCTTCATATCCCTCAAGCTCGTAGCGGCGGATGCCCATATCGTCAAGCGCTTCCTTCAGCAGCGGCATCTGCACCGCAAGCTCCTCAGGCATCGGCTTACGCTGTGCCTTATAGCCGTCGTACTTTTTATGGCGGAAGGTCGGCGCTTTGAGGTCGAAGCTCACGCACACGGCGTCCGGCTTCTGCTCGTCGTATATTCTCTGGAAAATGGTTAGGAAGCCGTAGACCGCGTTCGTCGGCGTTCCGTCCGGCGCGTTGAGCGGACGCACGCCGTAAAATGCGCGGTTTACTATGCTGTTGCCGTCGATTATCATCAGCTTCATGGCTTACCCTCCCCGCGCAGTCGGATGATCTCATCCCTGAGCTGCGCCGCAATTTCGTATTCAAGCATCTTTGCCGCCTTGTGCATCTTGTCCTCAAGCTGTGCGATAAGCGCGCGGCGCTCGCGTTCGGTCATATGCGTACCGTCGGCGCGCTTCGGCGCGGCGGCAGGCTCGCTGGATATCTCCAGCAGCTCGCGGACGCTCTTGATTATCGTCTTCGGTACTATGCCGTGAGCCTCGTTGTAGGCCATCTGCTTTTCGCGGCGGCGGTTCGTCTCGTCGATGCAGGCGCGCATGGACGGCGTTATTACGTCGGCGTACATGATGACCTTGCTTTCGGCGTTTCGCGCCGCGCGGCCGACGGTCTGAATCAGGCTCGTTTCACTGCGGAGGAAGCCCTCCTTGTCGGCGTCGAGTATCGCAACAAGGCCGATTTCCGGAATGTCCAGACCCTCGCGCAGAAGGTTTATGCCGACCAGCACGTCGAACTCGCCGAGACGCAGATCTCGGATTATCTCCATGCGCTCTATCGTGCCGATATCGTGGTGCATGTAGCGGCACTTTATGCCGACGTTGCCGAGGTAGGCCGACAGATCCTCGGCCATCTTTTTGGTCAGCGTCGTCACAAGGCAGCGCAGTCCCATTTTTATTCTCTCGTTTATCTCGCAGATGAGGTCGTCTATCTGCCCCTCTATCGGGCGGACGAATATCTCCGGGTCGAGCAGTCCCGTCGGGCGGATGATCTGCTCCACGATCTGCCCCGCGCGCTCGCGCTCATATTCGCCGGGCGTTGCGGAGACGTACACGCGCTGGTGAACACGCTGCTCGAATTCGTCATACTTCAGCGGACGGTTATCGAAGGCCGAGGGCAGGCGGAAGCCGTACTCCACAAGCGATTCCTTGCGCGCCCTGTCGCCGCGGTACATTGCGCGCACCTGCGGCAGTGTAACGTGACTCTCGTCCACGAACAGAAGGAAGTCCTTCGGGAAATAGTCGAGCAGCGTCATCGGCGCGCTGCCCGGCGCGCGGTTCGAGATTATGCGCGAATAGTTCTCAATGCCGGTGCAGTAGCCCAGCTCCTGCATCATCTCGATGTCGTAATCCGTGCGCTGGCGGATGCGCTGTGCCTCGATAAGCTTGTTGTTCTCCTCAAACCACTTGACGCGCTCGTCGCACTCGCGGCGTATCTCGTCGATGGCGGCGGACATTTTCTCCTTGGTCGTGACATAGTGGCTGGCGGGATATACCGCGGCATGGCTCAGTATCCTTGTCGGCATACCGGTCACGACGTTTATCTCGCTTATGCGGTCGATCTCGTCGCCGAAGAACTCCACGCGTATGGCCTTATCGTTGGAATAGGCAGGGAAAATCTCGACCGTGTCGCCGCGGACGCGGAACATGTTGCGCTCAAATGCGATGTCGTTGCGCTCGTAGCGTATCTCGATGAGCTTTCTCAGCAGCTCGTCAAAATCCCTCGTCTGGCCGGGGCGCAGTGATATGACCATGTTGGCATAGTCTATCGGGTCGCCCAAGCCATAGATGCAGGACACCGAGGACACGACGATAACATCGCGCCGCTCGAAGAGGCTCGACGTCGCGCTGTGGCGCAGGCGCTCTATCTCGTCGTTTATCGAGCAGTCCTTCTCGATAAACGTGTCGGTGTGCGGGATATACGCCTCCGGCTGATAATAGTCGTAATACGAGACGAAATACTCGACCGCGTTTTCCGGGAAAAACTCCTTGAACTCGCTGCACAGCTGCGCCGCAAGCGTCTTATTATGCGCCAGAACAAGCGTCGGCCGGTTGACGCGGGCGATGACGTTTGCCATCGTGAAGGTCTTGCCGGAGCCGGTGACGCCGAGCAGCACCTGTTCGTCTATTCCGTTCTCAATGCCTGCCACAAGGCCGTCTATCGCTTCCGGCTGGTCACCGGTCGGCTGATACGGCGATACAAGCTTGAATTTATCCATAGCTGTCTCCAGAATCAAAACATTAGAATGATATATTATACCACAAATATACCGTGTGCTCAATATGAAGCGCAAAAAAGACTTGGCTTTGGCCAAGTCTTTTTCAGTGTTTAATTATCAGTCTTTGTATTCAAACATGAGGTCATACATGCTGACGGTGTCGCCGTCCTTGACGCCCATCTTCTCCATGCGCTCAAACACTCCGGCCTCACGCAGAACCTTGTCGAAGTACATCCGGCTCTCGTAATCGCCGAAGTTGATCGTCGCAACAAGGCGCTGGAGCCACGGCCCCTCAACGATCCACATATCGTCAAACTGGCGTATCTCAAGCTCCTCGGAGGTGTCTATCACAGGCTCCGGCGGGACATAGTCTGCCTCGTAGCTCGCTATCGGCGGCAGCTCCGCAAGGCGGCGGGCGCACTCTTTGATAAGCTCGCGCGTGCCCTCATGGGTCACGGCGCTCATCTCGAAGAATTCATAGCCCAACTCTTCAGATCTGGCGCGCAGACGGTCGATATTCTCCCTGTCGTCGCCCAGCAAGTCGCATTTGTTGGCCGCGACTATCTGCGGGCGCTCGGCAAGCTCCGGGTTATACTCGCGCAGCTCCGTGTTTATCGCGTCGAAGTCCTCGACGGGATCGCGTCCCTCGCTGCCGGACACGTCCACCAGATGTATCAGCAGACGGCAGCGGTCGATATGGCGCAGGAAGTCATGCCCAAGCCCCGCGCCCTCGGACGCGCCCTCGATGATGCCCGGAATATCGGCCATTACGAAGGAGACGCCCTCGTCGACGTACACGACGCCGAGGTTCGGGAACAGAGTGGTAAAATGATAATTTGCTATTTTCGGGTGCGCCTTGCTGACGACGGAAAGCAGTGTCGATTTGCCGACGTTCGGGAAGCCGACCAGACCTACGTCCGCCAGCAGCTTCAGCTCCAGCGTGATATCATGGCTTTCGCCGGGAAGGCCGGGCTTTGCGAAGCGCGGCACCTGACGCGTCGGCGTTGCAAAATGCATGTTGCCCCAGCCGCCGCGGCCGCCATTTGCGGCCACAAAGTTCTCGCCGGAGGACATATCGTGCATGATAGCGCCGGTCTCTGTGTCGCGTATTATCGTACCGCGCGGGACTTTGATATATAGGCTCTCGCCGTCCTTGCCGTAGCAGCGCTTGCCCTGACCGTTCGCGCCGTTTCCGGCGACGTATTTGCGCTTATAGCGGAAGTCCATCAGCGTGGACATATTGTCGTCCGCGACGAATATGACGCTGCCGCCGCGGCCGCCGTCGCCCCCGTCGGGGCCGCCTGCCGCAACGTACTTCTCGCGGTGGAACGCGACCGCCCCGTCCCCGCCCTTGCCGGCGTGGACGCTGATGCGCGCTTTATCTACAAAAGAAGTTCCCATATTGCCTCCTTTTAGCGTTCTGAATCGAATATAAGGCGATGGCAACGCCTTAACGAAAAAAGCCGGACTGGAACGTCCGGCTTTTTTAAGTCAAAATTTACTGAGCGATTTCTTCGTAAACAGAGACCTTTTTGCGGTCCTTGCCAAGGCGCTCGAACTTCACGGTGCCGTCTACAAGAGCGAACAGAGTGTCGTCCTTACCCTTACCGACATTGGTGCCGGGATGGATCTTTGTTCCGCGCTGTCTGACAAGGATATTGCCGGCGAGAACAAACTGACCGTCGGCTCTCTTGGCGCCAAGACGCTTAGACTCACTGTCGCGGCCGTTCTTGGTAGAACCCATACCTTTTTTATGTGCCATTTAGGTTACACCTCCATTAGTCATTAGTAGCGGGGAAACTTATGCGTTGATGGTTTCGATCTGAACCTTAGTATAAGGCTGTCTGTGGCCCTGAGTTCTGCGGTAGCCCTTTTTAGGCTTCATCTTGTAAACGCGAACCTTTGCGCCCTTGCCGTTCTTGACGACATTTGCAGAGACGCTTGCGCCTTCGATAACGGGTGCGCCGAACTGTGCGGTCTCACCGTCGATAACAGCCAGAACCTTGTCGAACTTAACAGACTCGCCGGCTGCGACATCCAGCTTCTCAACGAAGATAACGTCGCCCTCTGCCACGCGGTACTGCTTGCCGCCGGTAACGATGATAGCATGCTTCATGTGAATTTCCTTCCTCTCTTCAGGTCTCGCTCTTAGGGCGGAGGGCATACCTCTCTTAATACCCCTTCGATGCGGCTTAAAGATAATAGCACGTCAGAGCCTGAATGTCAATGATTTTTTCGATATTTTGTGCCTAAATCAGCCGAGAACCTCAATATTATCGTCTATGAGCAGAAAGCTGCCGTCCATGCCGCTCTGGGAGACGAGCTTGGAGTGGTTCACGCCGTCGGCGTCGGTGTAGGATATCATCAGATTCGGGATGCCGTCGGGGATCATCGTCTCAAGCTGGATGGCGCTGTCCTTCATAAAGCTGCAGTACCAGTGCTCGCCCGTAGTGTAGAAGCGGCTGTCAAAGTCTGCATACTCGACGGAGCACACGCTCACATCGTACACCGCGCCGCTGACCTTGATGCACAGCTGAGTCTCGCCGGAATCCACCGTGACCTTGTCGATGATCTCGGTTCCCTCCGGAAGTGCGTCGAGCGCGAGAGCTTCAAGCTCGCCGGAGCCGGCGCGCGCCGCGGGGAGCCACTTCGAGTCGATATACGGGGCTATCTCATCATAGCTGAACTTGAAGTTTATAACGCCCGCCGCGTACGGCGCTATCTCGTATACGCTTGAAAACACGGTCAGTCCGTCGCCGTCGAGATACCAGCTGCCCTCACGGATAAGCGCCGCGAGCGCGGTCTCGACGTCGTCCACCGTAAGACTCTGCTTTAGTTCGTCATCGGAATTGACCTTTTCGACCATTGCCGCGGTCAGCCATGTCTTGAACGCGTCGAGATCGGGCGCAAGCTTGTCAAGCGTCAGCTGCTCGCCGGTCTCCGCGTCAAAGATGTAGCCGGTGTAGCCGTAGCTGCCGTGTACGCCGCCGGTGTAGGAGTAGTCGTTATAAAGCAGGGAGATAAGCTTCTCGTCCGCGCGCGCGACAAGCACGGTGCGGTTGCTGGCGAGGGTCAGATTCGCTTCGACGTTGTTCTCGCGCACATAGGAGAGGTTGTCGTAGGCCATGTCGAGCATCCCGTTGATGCCGACGCCGTAGCCGCCCTCGACATAGTTATTGCCGGTATAATACTCCTCGTCAAGCGCGGCGATGAAGTCGTTTATCTTCTCGGATGCCGCGTCGCTGCCGTAGATATGGACAGTCGGCGTCTCGTAGGAGAAGTCGAGTATCATCTGGTTTTCATCATCGGGCGCGTAGTAGGTCTCCCTGTGCTCGCCGATGCTGATGGTCACGTACGTGGACGGCTCCGCCGCTTCGGGCGCGGGTTCGGGAGTCGTCTCCTGTTCCTCGGACGCTTCAGGCGTGGGTTCTGGCGTCTCGCTCGGCTCAACGCTGGGTGTGGGCAGCTCTATCTGCTTAAGCTGGTCTATCTGCTCGCAGCCGCAGAGCGATAATGCCAGCAGCGCTGCAATAAGAAGTGCGGTTATCTTTTTCATTGTGTTCCTCCATGTCTGTACTACGTTATATAATGTCGTTCGGTATCGCGCCCGTTGCGAGCGCCTTGTTCGTATACCTGCCGTCGTCGGTGATTTCTTTTATTATATCTATCATCTCCGGGAATCTGATGCGCTGTGACTCGTCCTCAAGCTCGATTTCCATCACCGCGCGGTCACTCCAGAAGGGATAAACGTCGATTTCAAAAAGCTGGTTTTTATACTCCAGACAGTAGCGCGTTTTATATATTGTCCTGCGCTTCGGGTCTGCAAAGCGGAGATATTCGTTATACTCCCGCTCGCTTATCTCGTTTTCTATCTCGACCCGGCGCATATTGCTCACTCGGGTCTTCATCGTGTGCGTATAGACATACACCCCGTCCGCGCCGCGCTTGCGCACCCGCTCCGAGCTGCCCGGCTCCGGGCACAGCAGATAGGTCTGCACGATGTCCGTCGCCTCGGCATTGCGGCCGAGTATGGTGAGATTCGGGTACCGTATAAGATATTTACGCTCTATTTCAAAGCCGTTGTTGTTCATCTTCCGCGCTCCGTCCCATCAGTATGTGCCGATTATACAGAAAAATTGTTAACAAATCAAGACAAAGCAAGACGAAGCCGGAAGCTTCAGAATTTTTAATAACTTACGACACTTCTCATACTATGTCAAAAATGTCACCAAATCTGTTAATTTCCTTGCAAGCGGGCTATATATATGCTATTATGTACATATCTTCATTACGTACGAGGTGGTTTTATGGCAAACAGACCGAATATTCTCAAGCTGGCAACTAAGATCAGTCTTGAGAGCCTTACCTACACCGGCATAACCTACAAGGATCCGGAATATCGCATACTTGCCCCGATAGTTGACGACGATATGTGCCGCGTCATGATGCATATGCGTCTTGAGACAAACCGTACCGTCGAGGACATCGCAAAGCGCTGCCACGAGAGCGAGGCATTCGTTCAGGAGCAGATAGACAAGCTCATTATAGCGGGCATCGTCCGCTCACGCAAGGTCGGCTCTCTTGACTGCTACTACTACCCCATCTGGGTTCCCGGCATCATCGAGGGTATACTCACCAACAAAGAGCAGTGCGAGCGTTACCCTGACATCGGCTACTGCTTTGAGGAGTACGCCCGCCGCCGTCCCGAGATGGTCGCCCCCGCATTCAACTCCGGCAAGCTCGGTATGTTCATGATGCGTGTCATGCCCGTCATGAGCGCCATCGAGAACAACACCAAGACAGCATCCTATGACGAGATTGCCACCCTCATCGAGAACGCGACCGCCATCTCCGTCGGTCCCTGCTCCTGCCGCCGCTCCCGCCGTCTGATGGGAGAGGGCTGCGGTCACCTCGAAGAGGATATGTGCATGTACCTCAACGATAACGCCATAAACTACAGTAAGACCGGCGCACATCGTCTCATCACCAAGGAGGAGGCATACGAGGTTCTCCGCCGCGCCGAGGATAACGGTCTTGTCCATGAGATAAACCAGACTCCCGGCTTTGAAGAGGCCTCCGCTATCTGCAACTGCTGCGGCTGCTCCTGCTATGCTCTGCGTATCGCCGAGATGTTCCGTTCCAAGAACGCCATCCGCTCCAACTACGTTGCCCGCATCGATAAGGAGAAGTGCGTTGCCTGCGGTCAGTGCGTAGAAAACTGTCAGACCAACGCCGTCCGCCTCGGTCAGAAGAACTGCGTCAATAATCCCCACGTCTCCGACGCATACGACACCGACCGCGCCATTCCTTGGGATAAGAGCAGCTATAACATCGACTACCGCACCAACCGCAGCGACGTTATGGAAAGCGGCACCGCGCCCTGCAAGGCGACATGTCCCGCTCACATCCCCGTACAGGGCTACATAAAGCTCGCCTCCGAGGGTCGTTATCAGGAGGCTCTTGAGCTTATCAAGAAGGAAAATCCCTTCCCCGCAGTCTGCGGCCGCATCTGCAACAAGGCCTGTGAAGCCGCCTGCACCAGAAATATTGTTGACTCCTCCGTCGCAATCGACGATATCAAGAAGTTTATCGCCGAAAAGGATCTCGACGCGGAGCATCGCTACGTTCCCAAGCTGCTCAACCAGATAGGCCGCCCCTACACCGAGAAGATCGCCGTCATCGGTGCAGGCCCCGCCGGCATGAGCTGTGCATATTATCTTGCAGTCAAGGGCTATCCCGTGACCGTGTTTGAAAAGGAGAAGGAGCTCGGCGGTATGCTGACTCTCGGCATCCCCTCCTTCCGTCTCGATAAGGCTGTCGTCAAGGCAGAGATAGACATTCTCAAGGAGCTCGGCGTTGAGTTTAAGACCGGCGTTGAGGTCGGCAAGGACGTCACTCTTGATGCACTGCGCGCCGAGGGCTACAAGGCCTTCTATCTCGGCATCGGCGCGTCCAAGGGCTCAGCTATCGGCTGCAAGGGCGAGGAGCTTGCCGGCGTATATACCGGTATCGACTTCCTGCGCGCCGTAAACCTCGGCGAAAAGCCGGAGCTCGGCAAGCACGTTGCCGTCATCGGCGGCGGTAATGTCGCTATCGACGTTGCCCGCAGCGCTGCCCGTCTCGGTGCGGAGAGCGTTACCGTCGTCTATCGCCGCAGTGAGGACGAGATGCCTGCGGCAGAGGATGAAGTCGCAGAGGCAAAGGCCGAGGGCGTGAAGTTCATGTTCCTCGCCGCTCCCGCAGAAATTCTCGGTGAGGGCAAGGCAGAGCAGCTCAAGCTTGAGCTCATGGAGCTCGGCGAGGCAGACGCAAAGGGCCGCCGCAAGCCCGTCGGCACCGGCAAGTTTGAGACCATCCCCGCCACTGCCGTCATTTCCGCCATTGGTCAGAAGATAGACCTCAGCGGCATTGCAGACTTCAAGACCGAGAAGAACGGCACCGTTATAGTCACCATGCCCAGCTACCAGACCAGCATTCCCGACGTATTTGCGGGCGGTGATGTCGTCACCGGTCCGAAGTTTGCTATCGACGCGATAGCAGCCGGCAAGGAGGCCTCCATCTCCATCCACCGCTATGTCCATCCCGGTCAGACTCAGAACCTCGGCCGCGACAACCGCGACTACAAGGCTCTCGACACCTCCACCGTCGCTGTCTCCATCGGCAGCTTTGACACTGCCCCGCGTCAGAAGGCTCCCGAGGCTCCCTCCGCAGAGGCGCTCAAGACCTTCCGTGACCTGCGCGGCACTCTGAGCGAGGAGCAGATGAAGAAGGAGGCCGCCCGCTGCCTCGGCTGCGGCTGCGCCGTCATCGACGAGGATCTCTGCATCGGCTGCGGCGTCTGCACCACCAAGTGCAAGTTTGACGCTATCCGCCTTGAAAAGACCATGGACAACGTCGGCTCTACCTATTACCGCACCCTGCTCACCGCAGTCACGAACGCACCTCAGGCAATCGGCCGTCTGGCAAAGAAAAAGCTCGGCAGCATCAAGAAATAAGGCGGCGCAATGCACGAGATCGGCATAGTGCGGAGCATGTGCAAAACCGTCCTTGATTACGCGAAGGCCAACAACGTCCAGCGTATAAGCGAGATCGTATGCGAGGTCGGCGAGCTGTCGCTGGTCATCCCCGAATACGTCGAGGAGCTGTACCCCGCCGTCGCCGCGGAGACGCCACTGAAGGACACGAAGCTCATACTTGAGATTGTCCCCGGTATGGCGGAATGCGACGAGTGCGACGAGATATTCAACGTTGTCGAGAATGAGGGCTACTGCCCCAACTGCGGCAGCTTTGAAAAAACCGTTCTCACCGGCAGGGACTTCAACATCAAGGAAATACACGTTCCGGAATAAGAAAAAGGAAAGCTGCTTCAAAATGCATTTTGCATTTTGAAGCAGCTATTTTTCGTCCAGCTCCAGCGCCATGAATTCGTCGCGCGTCATCATCACGTTCAGATAGTCCAGCAGGCACGGAGCCGTCATATGCTCCGGCAGCTCAAGCCGTTTTAAAAGCGCCTTTCTCCGCGCGGCGCTGTTCTGCCCGCCGCTCAAGCCCTTTGCGAACATGTCCGCCTTGCTTATGCGCTGTTCGCGCCGCTGAGCCGGCAGATCGTCAATCGTCGCGCCGCATTTGACGAGCGCGTCCAGCAGCAGCTCAGGCCGCATTCCCTCGACGCCGAGCTTGCCTTCCTTTGAAGCTTTGCTCTTCCGCCGCTCCTTGCCCTTTATATCAGGAATGTACGCGTGCTTCACGAGCGCAGGATCAATGCAGGACTTGATAAAATTCCTTATCACAAAGCCCGCGCCGTCGGAATCGGTCAGTACGATGAGTCCGCGCACCTGTGCCATGTCACGCAGAAGCTTCTGTTTCTGGGCGTTGTTGAATATCCCGAAGCCCGAAGTCTCCACAATGACCGCGTCGACCACCTGACTGAGCGTATTTTTATCATAGCGCCCTTCGACGACTATGACCTCGCGCACGCTATGCATCGGCTTCACCTGCGGCGATGCGCAGCACAAGCTCCTTCAGCAGCTCCGTGTCATCCGTCGAACTGCTCTTTATTTTGTAGTCCGCGTCAGCGCACAGTTCGACCGCGCGCGCAAGCTGCGGCAGCGTAAAGCCCCGCGCCGAGGCGATGAGTTTCTTTGCGATGAACTCATATTTTATGCCGCAGGCGTCCATGAGCGCTTTCATGCCGTCCGGCTGGGCAGAAGCGAGCTTCGCCCCGTAGAGCCGCCGCATCTGCTGGCCTATCATGGCAACCATCGCAATGGGCGCGTTGTTTTTATCCGAAATAAGCTCCGCGAGGACGGCCATCGCGGTGTTGTATTTCTTCTGCGCGATGTAATCCGTCATGTCAAAGACCACAGCCTCCGGTATGTGGTTCGCAACCGCTTCCACATCCGCGACTGTGACCCTGTCGCCCTTTGCATAGGCCGCAACCTTTTCTATCTCCGGGATAAGCCTGCTCATCAGATCGCCGCTTATGAATATCAGCCGCTGTGCTGCCTCAAGCTCTATGCTCTTCCCCGCCGCCGAGAAACGGCGGATGAGCCAGTCTATGAGCATCCCCTGCGACTGCGCGGTGAATTTAAGCTCCAGCGCGCACTGGCGAATACCCTTTATCAGCTTCAGCCGCCCGTCCGGCTCATACTGCGCGTCCTGCACAATGGCAACGGTGCAGTAGTCCGGGATGTCCTTGAGTATCTCCAGCATCTTGTCCGGATCCTTGCAGGCGTTAATGTCCACGCCGCGAAGCTCCACGAAGGTTCGCTCCGTCATAAACGGCATCGCGTCGACCGCCATGCGCAGTTCGTGCACGTCAAGCTCCGGGCCGTTGATGCGCTTGTAGCTGAAGCTGTCCTCCCCTTCCGGGAGGCAGATTTTTTTCAGCTGCCCCAGATACTGCTCGCGCAGATAGTCCTCAGGCCCCCAGAGGAGATACAGCCGCTCCGGGCCGGAGTCCTTGAGTTTGCGCAGTTCTGCGGAATAATTCAGTTTTTCTTCCTTTGAGTTTTTCTTCGCCATGTTCACTCCGCCGGGAGACGTATTTCGATGTTCCCGTTCAAATCAGTCCTGTACACATTATACCCGTAAGCTCTGAGACGTTCAAGAGTTTCGTTCGTGGGATGGCCGTAATTATTGTAGCCAACGCTTATCACAGCGTTTTCGGCTCCGACGGCGGACAGCAGCTCGCCGCTGCTTGAATACTTCGAGCCGTGGTGCCCCGCTACAAGAAGCTCGGCGTCCGGAAGCTCGTGGCTTTCGATAAGTTCCCGTTCCGCCGCCTGCGGCGCGTCGCCGGTGACTATCATGTCAAACGTCCCTATGCTCACGCGCATCATCATGCAGCGCTCGTTCACGTCGCCCTTATCGCCCGGCGCGAACAGCGCAAGCTCGATGTTCCCGACGCTGAAAAGCTCGTCAGAGTCAAGCCGCCGCAGTGCCGTACCGTGCTTTTCGGCGGCGGAGACGATCTCGTCGAGCATCCCGTCCTCATCCGTCACAGCGTCCGGTATAATGATCTCCCCGACGTCTACAAGCTCCAGCAGCCGCGGCACGCCGTTGACATGGTCGGCATGTAAATGCGTGAGCAGCAGTACATCCACACGCTTTCTGCCGCGCGAGAGCAGGTAACTTCCCGCCGTCTCCCCGGCGTTGTCAAGGCTGTATATGCCGCCGCAGTCGATAAGCACTGTCTTGTCCCCGGAAATAACACTGACGCACTGCCCCTGTCCAACGTCGAGCACCGTTATCACGCCCGCGCCGACTCTCACGCTCTGCGCGTTCACGCACAGCAGCAGCGCAAGCGAGAGAATTGCAAGCCCGCCCGGCAGGGATATTTTTGCCCAGCGCGGCAGCTTGGACACAGCGGCGATAATTATCAGCACGTACGCGAGAACTATCCATATCACGTTCATCGCGTCGTCTGTGTACAAGGCCGCAAACGGTATCCCGCCGATAAGCCGCGCGACCCACAGCACGTACCGCGCAAGGAGCGACGTCAGCCATGCGAGCGCCGCCCCGGCGGGCGCGAAAACAAGCCCTGCAAGGCAGGCGATATATCCGCCGCAGAAGCACACGGACACCGCCCAAAGGCACATGACGTTTGCGATTGGCGACAGGATGGCCACGTATCCGAAATGCCACGCCGCCAGCGGCACGGTGAGCACCATGACGGAGAGCGAGCCCGCGGCAACGTTTACCGGCCAGCGGATAATGCGCCGCAGAGTTCCGCGCGGCACATCCGGCATCAGCAGTGCCGCAAGCTTTTCCGAGAACAGCATCAGCCCCGCCACCGCGCCGAACGAAAGTTGGAGGCTGACGCTCGCGGCGGAGTATGGGTTTGCCGCGAGCAGGACGGCAAGCGCCGTCATCAATGATGTCGGCGGGTCGTTCTCGCGGCCGAAGATCGGCGCGACAAGCAGCATCGACTGCATGACTCCCGCCCGTACCGCGGACGGACTCGCCCCTGTGACCGCGACAAACACCCACACTGCGATGATGCACAGCACGGAGCTTCTTCTGGACTTGCCGAGAGCAAGCTGCAAAATGCTTATCAGAAACGCTACATGCATACCCGTCTGGGGGTGCGTTTCGCTATTTTAGTGTACTATTGCGCGTTACCGGTTTTGTTCCATGAATAGATTTGCGCTTTTATAACCAGAATGATTTGATAACTATGTCTATCTTTATCTTATGAATGCCAAGATTACAGCGACAATTGAGCAAACTACTGAAATCCCACCCATTAGCATTACACGTTTAGTAACGGTCGCATTGAGTGTAGCATAGTCAGACTTTAATTGCTCAGCAAGACTATCGATTGAAGCCTTAACGTCCGTAGTGAGAGAAGCCTGCTGCTGACTGATTCTCGAAGTTAATTCGTCTGCTTTTTTTGTAAAAGCTTCAGCAGAGGTGTTAAAGGACTCAAGTGTTTTCTTAACTGCCACATCATTGACGAGGGTATACACCTTTTCCGATTCCTCAATGACTCTTTGAAGCTCATCGCTTGTTGCTGCCATAGAAGCAGCCAGGCCGTTAAGCGTATCATTAGTCTCTTGGAATGAAACAGATTCCCTGGATATCGCTTCAAGATCAGAGACGAGATTAGATACCTGATCTTTTAGTTCGGATAATTCAAAAGCCATTTTTATGCTCCTTTCACCGTTTTGATGAATCCCATACTCTTTTTAGCCATATCTGAGAAGAACACAATTGCCGGTGCCATTTTCTGCTCCTCTGTTAGAACCGGGTTATCAATTAACATTGCGCAGAGGTAATCTCGATCAATAAATGAGCTAGCACCGTCAACCAGCGCGGCAAACAGAGAAGGATCACGCTCGATAATCTTTCTCATGAAATATGATACGAATGCAGTTAAAGTCTTTCTATCGCTGGAATAACGAGTAATAGCAAAATTGCACGCGGCTTCAAAATCATCGCGGATAGCAGATACGCTGTAATCCTTGCAATGGAGCTCGGCAAGTGCCCTTAATGCAAGGAGCCCCGGGTGGTCAGGCGTAGATTCCAGATATCGCGATACTCCACCACGAAGGCCGGATGCTTCGTTTGCAGAGCGGATACCTCCTACGACTTCTCCGCCAATCTCAATGGCAACACCGTCGATGATTTCCGGAATCTTAGAAAACCCGAGATCTGCGCTTTCGACTACAGCAGTCAATTCTTCTGAATAAGTCGACTCGAAGTATCTGACAATGCGTGTACGGAGGGTTTTGTCGGGATCCCTTGATCTTAATGCCGCTTCAGTTGCGTTAACCATCTCTCTGAGCCCGCGTCTCCGACCCTTTTCAATTGTGTCGTAAACGAACTCTGTCAAGACTCTTGCAGCGTTAAGTACATACCTGCGTTTGGGCGTTTCGGGAACCCGGTTCAGCTTACCAAGCTCCATCGAAATGCGTCCTTCGTTGTACCCCTTAACGTAGAGTGCATATTTTGCCTGAATGTCAAAAGCTTCTATACTACCAGGTTTGACGTGAATTTCTCTTGCTGAGTAGTCAACTGTGTAGTCACTGATGACACCTAGAACAAGCAACCGCTGCAATGCCTTTTGAACATTGCCCATAGAGTTTTCATCACTATCTCTACCGCATGTGATGATAACCGTATCAGATGATAATTTGTCACCGACGAATATCTTGCTAATTACCTGATCAACTTGTTTTGTTTCAAAGTCAATACCCTTAAAAGAATTGACATGGAACCACATCATTCTAGAAATATCATCTTTTTGGCCGATTTTCTGCTGATCCACAATCTCCTGAACCTCTTCAAGTGGAGTCGTCGGATTCAGCATGAAATCATCTATCTGCTTGTTCTCATCTGAAAGAATAAGCGCACAAAGGGATGGATTGCCATCACGCCCGGCACGCCCCGCTTCCTGATAAAATGATTCAATAGAAGAGGGCACGCCATAGTGGATTGTAAAACGAACATTTGGCTTGTCTATGCCCATCCCAAATGCTTTTGTAGAAACGAGGGTGTTGACTTTGTTGCTTTTAAACTCTGATGCAGCGCGTCGTTTTACTTCTTCCCAATTCCCGGAGGCGCCTTTCGGCTGACTGCCTGAATAGATGTCTGTCAGCATGGGAGTGCCATTCAGGAAACTGCGCACTTTTGTAACACCATAATCGCCATTGACATGAGGGCAGAATACAATACCGCAGTTAGTATTATCATTCCTCAATCTATAAAAGCTCGCTGTACTCTTGCCGAAATAATCAGGAATAGCGCGGTCGATCAGCTCAACAAGTTCCTGCTTTTTTCGATCACTGGAAGATTGCACTACCTTAAATCGAAGTTCTTTCCGGTCGAAGGTCTCAGGAGTAATAATAGCATCATAGTCTGTAATCTCGAGTTCACGCTTCACATCCTTTAGAACAGAAGTAGATGCTGTTCCTGTCAATGCGATGATTGTCGGTGTAAGACCACTTCTGTTAAAGATTGTTCTGGAGGTTCTTCCAATATTAAGATATGCTGTTCTGAAGTCATGCCCCCATTCTGAAACACAGTGCGCCTCGTCTACAGCAACGGCGAACACCCGACTACTGGACTGCATGTTATTTATGCTGTCTCTGAAGCCCTTTATCTGTAGTCTTTCAGGGGAAATATAAATCATTACTGTTCCGGGATTATTGAGTTCAGCAGTTGCCCGATAGTTATCTCGGGATATAGAAATGGCACAATCAATCCCGTTGTAGTAAAGGTTCTCCAGTTGGTCATTCATCAATGAAACCAGCGGAGATATGACTATGATTTTTCCAGGACACATCAGGGCAGCGAGCTGATAAATCAGAGATTTCCCGCTTCCTGTGGGAAGCAGTATAATGGTATCCTGATTGTATAGGAGACGTTCGACTCCTGCTAATTGCCCTTCTCTAAAACTATCGAAATGAAAAACATAGTCCAGAAAATAGAGCAGTGTTGACTCCTCCACGCTTCCAATTTGAATATCACTATATGGCGGTATAGAGTTCTCAATGGAGCGGGAGGTCGTGATATCAGTTATTAAAATAGTTGCAGGCGCAGTAAACTCTGGACGGCCGACGCAGATCATGCCATCCGGGGACTTTGAACTATGGCGAATAACAAAAAAATGCTCTTCTTCATATAAATCGCAAAAATGATCAAACAGCTCGGAAAGGTCTTTTAGGGCAATGTCAAACAAGCTGTTGAGGCTCTCTGTGGAAAACCCGTCAATTGTTGCAGCGAATCCAACCTTGCTCTTGGGAGCAATAGTTGAATGATTCAAAGCAGATGTGATTGCGATTTGAACCTGATGAATCAGTTTCGCAGCAACGATCCGTCTCTGAGCAATACTGTTAGGATTCCCTTGTCGTCTAATCTTTGATAATTCTGTAGATAATTCCCCGATGATGTATTCCGGGTCATCATCAACATCGGAATTATCAAAGCGGAACAGTTTGTAGCCGTTACGCTGGAGGAAAGCATCTCTCTGTTTATCTTTATCCGCGTGGTTATAATGCTCCTCACCATCGAGCTCGACTACGATTTCCTTCCGCCCATTTGAAATGACAAAGTCTGTACGCTGACCTGCGAAGTTGCCATCTGCAGCTTCAAGTTTTCCCATTGTCTGGATAAGCAACTGAGAACTCGTAAATAGAGGCCAATGCTGTCCAAGCACACTTGACAGTATCTTTTCTGCAAATGTTTTCTCTCTGCTGCTATCAAAAGAATAACTTGGCTGAATATCGGTAAGGAGTCGGCTATCTGAAAAATCATCGTCTGTATACTCAACGCTTCCCGGTATCAATCGCTCTAGGGCTTTTTCTACAGCGCGAGTATTGTAGGTGATACTGCCACGACAAAGCATTCTCAAAACCAAAGCAGTAATCTGTCTCTGCTTTTGGCTCAAATACAAATTGTCGGACTCTGTGTAGTCAACACGGAATTTTGCCGACTCGTGCACAACGGAATCATCAATGTTCTCATTCCTTATTGCGCTTAGTACGGAAGAGTCACAGGCTATAGTCTCATAAGTGTCCATCAACTCGAAGCCCTGGAACGGTTCGCCCTCATATTTCACAGGAATTGAATAGTCCTGGGCAGAATTGATCTGGGCTGAGTTGGCAGGAAACGAAGTGTTCTGGGTTGTGGCTGAGGCTTGTACACCTGCGTTTGGCAAAACTTGCTCTGGAACCGCATCTCGTGTTCCGCGACATGATGGGAAATTAGAACATCCCCAAAATTCCCGCTGGCGTGGTGTCCCCTTATATGCGATTCTTTTTTCCATGGGAGCATTGCATTTCGGACACAGAGGCGGCATTTATATCCCTCCACAACTAAAGTAATGTCAGAGCAAACTTTACACCAATTTACTTTTATATTATAGCACAAATCTTACTCCTTCTCAACAAGAAAGCGCCTCTCTCGCTATTTTAATTAGGGCTAGGCATATTCAGAATTTCATAGAAACTGTCGTACCGTCCAAAAAACGAACACAGAATTCTCCGTTCCCTTTGACAGTAATACTCTCCAGCACTGACTGCACCATTTCCGGGATCACGTTCGCTACAGACCCGCTCTTCGCCAAGGCACGCATTTGCTGCGCCCTAAGCGCTTCCAGCTCCGATCCTGTCTTTTCCATCTCATCCCATCGTTTTTCAATTGAGTCCTGCTTGTCGACTACTGTATTCCAGGCTTCGACGAACACCTTGTGGATTACGCCTTCCCGGATATTCTCACCCCGGCAGCCTTTTGGCCCGTTGTAGCACCGCGTGTTGCATTGCCAATAGGTCTCCTTTTCTCTACCGGCATGGGCCTTCCTGCCATAAACACCGCCGCATTCCCCGCAGATAATCTTCGAGGAAAACGGCCGGATCTCACCGCCGTAACCATAACGCGTCATGTTATGGTCCTTCATAAACCGCTCAATCCGTTCAAACTCCTGCTGCACAGCGTTCCAGTCTTCTCGGGAAATAATACCGGCATGGCTGTCTTTAACGTAATACTGAGTGACCTCGCCATCGTTTTTGACCTGTTTCTTGGTTAAGAAATCTGCCGTGTAAGTTTTCTGCAGCAGGCTGTCGCCCATGTATTTCTCATTTTTGAGCATCGACTCAATCGTCACCCGCAGCCATTTCGGTTCTCCGCTGACGCCTGGAATGCCTTCTGCATTGAGCCTAGCAGCTATGGCACTGCAGGTAAAGCCCTCAAGGAACTCCCGATAAATCCTGCGAACCAACTTAGCTTCTTCCTCATTTACGACCAGCCTGCCGTCTTCAGCCTTATCGAAGCCCATGAACTTGCAGGTATTGATATGCGGAATTCCCTTCTGGAATTTGCTCCGGATGCCCCATTTGGTATTTTCCGAGATATTTCTTGATTCATCCTGCGCCAGCGAGGATAGGATCGTCAGAAGCAACTCACCGGTTGTATCTGCTGAGCTTATATTCTCCTTTTCAAACACCACGGTAATGCCGAGATTCTTCAGCTTTCGATAATTCTCAAGGCAATCCTGCGTGTTCCGGGCAAACCTGCTGATCGACTTTGTGATGACCATATCGATCTTATGGGCTTCGCAGTCTGCAATCATGCGCTTGAAATGCTCGCGCTTCTTTGTATTTGTGCCACTTATCCCCTCGTCCGCGTAGATATCCACGAGCTCATATTCAGGATGGGTTTGTACGAAGCGGGTGTAGTAATCCACCTGATTCCGGAAGGAATTCTCCTGCTCTTCCTGCTCTGTAGACACCCTGCAGTATGCTGCAAGGCGGACTTTGCTTTTCTGTGCTGGAGCTTTTCCAGAAGCCCTATGCGTCTTTTTGGCGGGAATAACTGTAACTTCTCTGGCCATGTTTATCTTCCTTTCTGCTGATGAAAATATCATGTTTTATCTCTCCCCAACCCCGGATCACATCGTCCGGGATGCGGATGCCCTCACAGAAGGCCCTGCTCTTGTGCTTCCTGCCGTTGCAGGTCCATATCGTGTCGCCGTGCTTCCCGATGCTTCTGGTCAGCTTTGAACCGCACCCGGCGCAGAAAATATGTTCCTTGTAAGGGTAGTTTTCGGTTGTGAGCTCCGGTGCGGAAACCACCGGCTCTTTCCTTTTGTGATCCCGTGCCCAGGTCTTTTCCCGGACGTATCGGAACGTTGTCCTGCCGAGCTGGTCTTTTTCACTCCGAATATAAACATTGCCGGGCAGCTCACCCCAACCACGGATGATGCTGTCCGGCACACTGATGCCAGCACAGAACTTTTTCAGATATCGCATTTCTCCGCTGCAGATCCAGCTTACCCTGTTCCCATTAGAGTACACTCGCCGATACAGCGGGAAGCCGCATTCTGCGCAGAAAAGCTGCTTTTTGTAAGGGTAGGTCTCTTCATCCAGCGACCCGACCACAGAGCCTGTCGCCAGGTATTCCCGCATCTCCGACAGTCTCTCCTGTGCTCGGTCCCACAGCTTTCTGCTCACCAGTGCAGGGTGATCATCCTTGATGTACCAGGCATCCACCTCTCCCCTGTTCTTGACTTCCTTACGCTCGGCATTCACGTAGTACTTGTGCATGATGTAGTCGCCCTTATAGATCTCGTTCTCCAGAATTCGGATCACCGTGCTGGACGTAAATACCGATCCGGCTTTCGTATGCACACCATGCTCATTGAGATGGCGGGCGATCTGCACCGGCCTGTATCCGTCCGCGCAAAGCTCATAGATTTTCTTTACCCACGGCGCTTCTCCCGGATCATGGAGGAATTCCCCGCTCGGTCCATGATCATAGCCAAAGGACCGCTCCAAGTACTGCACCGGAATCCCGGCTTCGTACTTCCGGGTGTAGACCATTTTTCCCAATGCGCTGTAGTTCTCGCTCTCTGCCTGCGCAAACGCGGCCAGCACCGTGAGAAGGATTTCACCGGATGTGGCAAGTGTATTGATATGCTGCAACTCAAAAATGACACCGACACCCAGATCCTTGAGCTCTCGAACGGCTTTCAGGAGGGTGTCGGTGTTTCTGCAGAATCTCGAAACAGACTTTGTTATGATGAGATCGATCTCATGATCTCTGGCGGCCTGCAGCATTTTTTGAAAACCCGGTCGATTCTCTTTGAACCCAGAGATACCAAAATCGTGGTAAATACCCGCAAACTCATACCCAGTTGACCATGCCGGTCTTCACACCGGCCTTCTTGGCCAGCTCAGACTTGGCCAGCACGATCCCGTGCCGGTCCTCAGTTGCTCCGCACACGGCCACGGCCTTTCCCTTCAGCCGCGGGTCCAGCATCATTTCAACCGACGCATAAAAGCTGTTCAGGTCGCTATGCAAGATTGCTCTGCTGTTCATCGAACCACCTCCGGGTATCTAGTTTCCCTATGTGGCCCACATAATAGCATCTCGTAATTCTACACGTCAAGTTTTCATTTGTAGAGTGAAACTATATTTTTCTCTTGACAGATGTATTTTCCCGATATATAATTCGAGACACAGAGGAAAACTCACGAGAACAATCACGCCAGAGGACAGATACAAATGACAAGCGAAAGGATGGTATCCTCATGAAGGCGAAGGATGGAAAGGTCGTATCGATCGGAACAAAGTACAATGCAGGCACAGAACGCTCTGAAAACGTGATCGGCACTAAGATCGCCGCTGCGCGGAAAACCCGCGGGTGGAACCTTACTGCTTTTGCCGAATCGCTGCGGGAGCATGGTGTTGAGCTGACCAAGGGAGCCATCAGCAAATGGGAAACCGGCGAGACGGTCCCCAATGCTTATCAGTTCCTGGCGGTATGCTCGGCGCTGGGTATGGATGAACACCTTTCCTTTTATAGAAAAAACTACGTGCCGGAACTGAATGAAGAAGGTCTCCTGAAAGTAGACCAGTATAAGCATGATCTTATCAGCAGCGGCAACTATAAGCCGGTCAGAAAGGTCTCCCGCCTTATTCGCTATATCGACATGCCTATTGCCGATATGCCCGCCGCAGCCGGTAATGGTAACCTGCTAGATGATAGTGAGCACTATGAAATGGTCAGCTTCCCCGAGGATCAGGTTCATCCCCGCGCCGATCTTGGCATCCGGGTTTCCGGCGACTCTATGGAGCCCGTGTTCCATGACGGGCAGACTGTCTGGATTGAAAAGTGCACTACCCTGAATGAAGGCGAAGTGGGCATCTTCATCTATGACGGCAAAGCCTATATCAAGGTCTATGGCGAGCAGGAGCCCGACGAAGCATTCTTGGACGAGTACAGCGACAGCTATGGCACTGTTCACCAGCAGCCCGTTCTGATCTCATACAACAGCGACAAGTACGATCCCATTGAGATCAATCCCTATAACTCATTTAAGATTTTCGGACGGGTCCTGAAGTAAGCCCATAACAATTGAACATCTTTTATGATGCACCGGCCTATCAATCGGTGGGTCGGTATTGTTATACCCTTTTTCCCTGCGCATCTACATTTTGCCGGTTAAGGAGGTACATGAGAATTGGATACAATGGCGGTAGTGAAGGTTTTAGCCGATGAGCGTGACTTGACGCTGTTTCAGTTGGCGCAGCTTTGCCGGGTGAATTACAGCACATTGAAGAACGCGGAAGATCGGCACGGCCAGCTGAATGTTGATACGATCGAACGGATCTGCAATGGCCTGCACATTCCCATAAGCGCTTTCTTTGCAATCTCGGAGAGGAGGAACATGCGATGAATAAGGACGGCACAGTGCTGCCGAAAGTATATGTCCCGGTCAAGGCCAGCTTTGACGCGGAAGGAAATATCCTCCCAACTGAGATCCTGTGGGAGGACGGCAGGCGGTATCCGATAGACAAGGTATTAAAAGTCCGCCAAGCCGCGGCAATGCGGTCTGGCGGTCAGGGTGACAGATATACAATCATGATTGGAGGACGGGAAAGCTACCTGTATTTTGAACGCAGCGCCAACCTGACGGGCCGGAATCTCGGCCGATGGTTTGTGGAAAGGAAATAGCACTGGGAGTTTTATTGGACACCTCTTGTGGTAGACTTGTAACCGTAAGAGGAGAAATCCGCCCTGATACACATAAGAGGAGAAGATGAAAATGGCTGCTGCAAAAGAAAAGAAGAACACGAAGGTTGTCCCTATTTCTGCGGCAAAGGGTACGCCGGAAGATAAAAAGAAGGCCCTGGAAGAGGCGCTCAAGCGTATCGAGCGCGACTATGGTAAGGGCACCATCATGCGTCTGGGTGAAGATATTCCTGTAAACGTCGAGGCACTATCAACCGGTTCCCTTTACCATGTTTACCCCACCCTCTGGCAAAGCCCGAAAAGTTTACCCCAGGGGTAAAAATACAGGCCGTTTCTGCATTTTCTAATAAAACTTTAGTCAGGTGAAGCGCAATATTTCTCTACATTCGCGAGGTCGAGTGCCAAAAAGTGCCCAATTTACGGGCTTTCTGGCGATTGTGTAAAGGCCGAAGAATAGATACTGAAGGCCGGATATGGCGACAATGTGCGTTATGCCCGCGCGCCCCATCGCCATGTACGCGCCCACGTCCTCATACAGCTCTTCCCTGCTGCCGATCAGCAGCGATTTCATAAATGCCGCGGTGTCGCGTGGGAAGATGCGCTCTATCTCGGCGCACGCATTGCGGTTGATATTCTGCCCAAAGCTCAACCACGCGGAGCGCTGTGCGGAAATGACTTCCGGCGGTGCCTTGACGCTTGCGACAAGAAAGATGCCGGTTGAATTATAGTAGTCGTAATCCTCGCCGTACCGTGTATCCGCCGCGCGGCAATACGCGCTGATACGCAGTCGCCAGCCCGGTTCGGCCTCAATCACCGCGCCGCTGCGGTCATACACCACTGCGCGCGTGACACCGCCGTCCGGCAGGCGGAGCCGCATTTCATAGCGGCAGTACCCGTCATACTCCGCGGGATAGGTCAGCACGACGCCCTCAAGCTCCGCCGTCTCGCCGTCAAGCGCCTTTGCAGGCAGGGCTTTTGCGAGATACGCGCCGCCGAACCATACAAAGCCGGCAGCGAGCGCCGCAAGGGTTATCACAAAGGCTCTGAGCCATTTACGGCGCATGAAGCCAAGCCCCAGCGCCGCGGCTGCGCACAGCAGCGCAAGCCACGGCAGGAGCCGTGCCGGAAGTATGTAGTTTGCCATGAATATCGCGGCGGAGAAGCCTCCCGCCGCGAACGCAAGTCTCCGCATACGCTCACACGCCCTTTAAAAATGCCGCGCGGGTAACTTTATCGCCCGCGCGGCGTTATGGGATCAAACTATTTTTTTGGACAGCTTCAGGCCGCCGAGAATGTGAAAATGCAGGTGCATGACGGTCTGGCCGCCGTCCTCGCCGCAGTTATTGACGACGCGGTAGCCGTTGTCAAGTCCCTCGGCCTTGGCGATCTTCGCTATCGCCTCAAAGCACTTTGCAACATATTCGGAGTTGCTGCCGTCTATCGCGGCGGTGCAGCAGATGTGCGCCTTCGGCACGACAAGGATGTGTACGGGAGCCTGCGGATTTATATCGCGGAACGCGAAAACATACTCGTCCTCATACACCTTGGTGCTGGGTATCTCGCCGGAAATGATCCGGCAGAAAAGGCAGTTATCGTCTTTCATTGCAATTCTCCTTATTTGAATTTTTCAGTCCTGCGCGTGCTCGTTGACGAAATCGTCAACAGCCGCCATCGCGTCGTCCAGCTTCAGCAGGTTCTTGCAGCCGCCCATTGCGGAATCGGGCTTGCCGCCGCCGGTGCCCTCGCAGATCTTCGTGATGCTCTTGATGAGGTCTCCGGCCTTGACGCCGCGGGCAACTGCGTTCTTGCCGCAGACTGCGAGCATAGTGGCCTTGTTCTCCGCCGTCGCGGCGAGAACGGCGACAATGTTGGGATAACGGTCACGCAACTGGTCGCCCATCTTGCGAATGTCGGCGGCATTGACAGGTCCGTTTGTGATGGTTATGACCTTGAGACCCTTGATGTCCTTTGCGCCGTAGAGCATTCTCTCCGCCTGACCGGACATGAGCTGATCCTTGAGCTTGTCGATATTCTGGCGCAGCTCGTGGATTTCGCTGAGGTTGCTTTCGACCTTGTTCATAATCTCCAGCGGTCTGGCCTTGAGCCTGTCGGCAACCTTTGTAATCATGCCGGACATCGCTATATACTTTGCGATGACCTCGCGGCCGGTAATGGCCTCGATGCGGCGCACGCCGGATGCGACGGAGCCTTCGGAGGTGATGACAAACATGCCGACCTTGGCGGTGTTGTCAAGATGCGTACCGCCGCAGAACTCCATCGAGAAGTCGCCCATTTTCACAACTCTGACCGTGTCGCCGTACTTCTCGCCGAAGAGCGCCGTCGCGCCGAGCTTCTTCGCCTCGTCGAAGGGCATTATCTTCGTCTCAATGTCCGCGCCCTCAAGGATCATGTCCGCCATGACGGTGTTGACCTGCCCTATCTCCTCAGCGGTAAGCGCGGAGAAGTGGGTGAAGTCAAAGCGCAGATGGTCAGGCTCGACGAGAGAACCGGCCTGATGCACATGATCACCGAGGACAAGGCGCAGTGCGCTCTGGAGCAGATGCGTGGCGCTGTGCGCGCGGGATATGGCCTTGCGGCGCTCAGTGTCGATGCTGACGGTGAGCTTATCGCCGAGCACGATGCTGCCCTTGATAAGCTTGCCGTAATGCATGTATTTGCCGCCCTTGTTTTTCAGGACGTTGTTGACCTTGAATACCACGCCGTCCGCGGTCATCACGCCATGATCGGCTACCTGACCGCCCATCTCGGCGTACATCGGGGTGCGGTCGAGCACGACGACGGCGTCCATGCCCGCGTTTACCTCGCCGCAGATTTCGCCCTCGGCGACGAGCGCGACGACCGTGCCCTCGCTCTCGGTTCTGTCATAGCCGACAAACTCAGTCTCCGGCACTTCCTTGCCGAACTCCTGACCTGCCCAGCCGAGATCGCCCAGCGCCTCGCGCGCCTTGCGGGCGCGGACACGCTGCTCCTCCATCAGCTTCTTGAACTCCGCCTCGTCAACGGTCATTCCCTCGTCGGCGCACATCTCTATGGTGAGGTCAACGGGGAAACCGTAGGTATCGTAGAGCTTGAAGGCGTCCGCGCCGGAGAAAACGGTCTCGCCGTTCGCCTTGTGCTCTGCGAGCAGATCTCCGAATATCTTCATACCGGCGTCGATGGTCTTTGCGAAGTTCTCCTCCTCAGTCTTGATGACCTTGGTGATATAGCTCTGCTTCTCGCGCAGTTCCGGATACTGGCACTCGTTCTCGTGGATGACGGTGTCGATTATCTTGTAGAGGAACGGCTCGTTGACGCCGAGGAGCTTGCCGTGACGCGCGGCGCGGCGAAGCAGGCGGCGCAGAACGTAGCCGCGTCCCTCGTTCGACGGCAGGACGCCGTCGCATATCATAAACGTCGCGGAGCGGATATGGTCGGTTATGACGCGCAGGGACACGTCCATCTTGTGGCTCTTGCCGTAGTACGCGCCGGTCAGCTCACTGACCTTATGGGTGATGTTCATAACGGTGTCGACGTCGAACAGGGAGTCGACGCCCTGACATACGACCGCCAGACGCTCAAGCCCCATGCCGGTGTCGATATTTTTCTGCTTGAGTTCGGTGTAGTGACCCTCGCCGTCGTTATCGAACTGCGAGAACACGTTGTTCCAGACCTCCATATAACGGTCACAGTCACAGCCGACGGTGCAGCCGGGCTTACCACAGCCGTACTCCGGCCCGCGGTCATAGTATATCTCGGAGCAGGGGCCGCATGGGCCGGCACCGTGCTCCCAGAAGTTATCCTCCTTGCCGAAGCGGAAAATGCGCTCGGCGGGGATGCCTATCTCCTTGTTCCATATCTCGAACGCCTCGTCATCATCGACATAGATGGACGGATAGAGCCTGTCCGGATCAATGCCGACCCATTCGGGTGAGGTGAGGAACTCCCAGCTCCATGCGATAGCTTCGTGCTTGAAGTAGTCGCCGAAGGAGAAGTTGCCCAGCATCTCAAAATAGGTGCCATGGCGCGCGGTCTTGCCGATGTTCTCGATGTCGCCCGTGCGGATGCACTTCTGGCAGGTGCAGACGCGGTGACGCGGCGGCTCCTGCTCGCCCTTGAAATAGGGCTTCATGGGCGCCATGCCGGAGTTTATGAGCAGAAGGCTCGCGTCGTTCTGCGGGATGAGCGAAAAGCTCGGCAGACGAAGATGTCCTTTAGTCTCAAAAAAGCTCAGGAACATCTCTCTCAGTTGGTTAACTCCATACTTTTCCATTTATTGGTCCTCCAAATTCTTTTTCATTCTCTCTGAAAAGCTCTCTTCATGCTCAACGTCAGCGTTGAAGAATTCCATCTTCCCGCAGTGCGGGCAGGAATATATTCTCACTTCCATCGAGCCTGAGAACAGGTTGCTCAGGTGTCCGGAGAAAAAGCCGTAATGCCCCAGCTGTATCTCCTCACAGCCGAGATCGGTCATCTCTGTCTCACAGCGCAAACAATTCATTTTTGTCCTCCTAAAAAATATACCTCCGCCCCCATGCAGGGGCGAAGGTCAATTCGCGGTACCACCCTGATTTGCCGCAGTGCGGCATCTCTCGCCCCCTTAACGCGGGGAAAACGCTCCGGTCATCCCGGAAAGGCTCGGAAACGGCTGCCGTCATCGGACACGAGACCTTACACCGCCCGGTCTCTCTCTGCGCTGTCCTGCTCCGGCTCTTTTCGTCAAAGCCATCTGATATAAAAATGAATACGAATATATTACCACACGCGGCGGTTTTGTCAAGAGATTACCGGCATTTTCTTACTATCGAATACCGTTCCGCATACCTCGGCAGGCGCATATGTATCTCCATCATCGCGTGGCGGGTGTCGTCTATCTCCTCGCCCTCGGAATTATACATATGCTCAACTGTGAATTTCACGGGCGCGGCGTCCGTCGTGAGCAGCTCCAACTCGTCTCCGCGGTAGAATTTGTTGCGCTGATAGAGCACGGCGTTCCCGTCCGCATCGCAGTCTTCGACCACGGCGGCAACGTCTGCATCCGTGAAGTAGGTTGCGTCATGGTAATACTGCCCCGGCTCGCCGAAATAGAAGCCGGTAGTATACGGGCGATGACTGACCTTGTTCACCTCTTCGACCCACAGCGGGTCAAGCGGCGCGCCTGTGACGGCGGCGTCTATCGCGTGGTGGTAGGCGTTCGTAACGACGGCGGCGTAGTAGGACGATTTCATGCGCCCCTCTATCTTAAAGCTGTCGATCCCGGCGTCGATAAGCTCCGGGATATGCTCGATCATGCACATATCGCGGGAGTTCATTATGTGCGTCCCGCCGTCCTCGCTTATCTCGAAATACTCGCCCGGCCGCTTTTCCTCGACCAGATGATATTTCCAGCGGCAGGGCTGGGCGCACTGGCCGCGGTTCGCGTCCCGCCCGGTCAGATAATTCGACAGCAGGCAGCGCCCCGAAAACGACACGCACATCGCACCGTGAACGAACACCTCCAGCCTCAGCTCAGGCGGTGTATTGCGGCGGATTTTTTTGATGTCCTCCAGCGGAGTCTCCCGCGCGAGGACGACCGTGTCCGCGCCGAGCGCGTACAGCGCATTTGCCGCGGCGCTGTTGATGACGCCAAACTGAGTGCTGATATGCTTTGCGACCTTGGGCGCATACTTCTTCGCCAGCTCCAGCACCCCGATGTCGGCGATTATCAGCGCGTCGGCTTCCGCATCCTGCAAGAATTCAAGATACCCCGGAAGCGAAGCAAGCTCGTCTTCGCGCGGGAGCGTGTTGCAGGTCACATACACCCTGCGTCCCATCGAATGTGCAAGCCGCACAGCTTCGCGCAGCTGCTCCTCGTTAAAGTTGCCCGCCGAGGCGCGCATTCCGAATTGAGTCCCCGCCAGATACACGGCGTCCGCGCCGTAATGGAGCGCCATTGTAAGGCGCTCCATATCCCCGGCCGGGGCTAACAGTTCCGTTTTCTTAGTCATAATTCTGTGTTGCGACAAAGGCGTTGAACTCGTCCGCATTGGTGAAGAAGCGGTGCTGTCCGGTAGCCGTGTCAAGAGCGTAGTAGTAATATCCGGTGCTCTCCGGGTAGAGAGCCGCGTTGATGGACGCGACGCCGGGGTTTGCGATCGGCGTGGGAGGCAGACCGGTATTCAGTCTGGTGTTGTACGGGCTGGGGTCAGCCAGCATGTCCGCCGTCGGCGCGCCCTCATGGTCGGGGTAGACATACAGTATTGAAGCGTCGATACCGAGCGGCATTCCGGCGTTGAGACGGTTATAGATGACGGATGCGATGAGCGCGCGTTCGGAATCGTTCGCAGCCTCCTTCTCTATCAGCGACGCGATGTTGACCGCCTCGCGCATACTCATTCCGAGATCCTGCGCGCGCTGGAGCATTTCGGCGGTCTGCTTATAGTAGAAGTTCTCCAGCATCTTGTTTATGGCGCTGGACGCCTGCATTCCGACATAGAACTCATAGGTATCCGGGAACAGGAAGCCCTCAAGGCGGTAGGCGCTGCCCTCTTCGCCGCCCTCAAGGAAAGCATAGTTGAAGGTTGCCGTCGAGGCGGCCTCCATGAGGTCGTTATAGCTGCACACGCCCTCTTCCTCAAGGCGGAGGAATATCTGGTGCATCGAGAAGCCCTCCGGTATCGTGACCGTGGTGGTCAGGGTGGAGCCGGAGCCGGACTGCATGTTCTTTATAAGCGCGCGGTAGTCGAAGCTCGACCGCAGTTCATAGCTGCCGGGATCGACCTTGGAGCCTGCATGGGATATCTTGCAGAAGGCTTCGAACAGCCATTTGTATTCGATAAGCCCCGCGTCCTTCAGTGCGTCCGCGACATAGCTGACGTCCGCCTGAGATACGCGCTTTGTCCCGATCTTGTTGCCGTTTTCATCCAGATCGTCGACCGTGGCGATCTCGAAAATGCTGTTCGGCAGCGTCACGACCGCGGTGAAATTGTCCTTATTCAGCGCCAGCGCGTCGCTCGCCGCCATCCACGCGAAGCACGCGAGAACAACGCTGAGCGCCGTGACGAACACGAAGTACATCACACCGCCGAGGCAGCCGGAGCGGGATTCCCTGCTCTGGCGCACCGGGCGGTAATCCCTCTCGGTCATCTCGTCGCCGGTGTAGTTGTGGTTCTCGTCGCCGTTTTTATCTATGAAGAAATTGTCCACCGCGGAGAAACGGCTGGATTTGTCCTTCGCGGCGGGTTCCTGCGGCTGCTCCTGCGGCTTCGCCGCGGGCTGTGCGCCGGTCTTTCCCGTCTGTCCGGTTTTCTTCTTCGCATTCTCATCGTGAATGCGGAATATCTCATTTATCTTTTCAATATCGTCCGGCATTGTTTTCCTCCTCATATGGGTATCGGCATGGCGCGCAATTCGTCGTAGCACCAGCCTGCTGGGCTGCATATTATGGCATGAGCGATGCAGAAAACTGCTCGCGGTTTTATCAGGATCTGTCTGCTGTGCCGCGCACCGTGCCTGCGGCACAGGCAAAGTTCCGGCACGGGGAAAGGAATATATATATGTTCTGCAACGGCTGCAACAACAATTGTGTTCTGTGGATAATCATTATCCTCATCATTCTCTTCGGCTGGGGCGGCTGCGGATGCGGCAACAGCTGCGGATGCGGCTGCAATAACAACAACGGCTGCGGCTGCTGAGTTATATGCAATCACCGGGGGCTCCGAAAGGAGTCCCTTTTTTGACGCCGTGAGGCTCAAATATGTTTCCGGATCAGCTCGTATATCTCGTCGTTCTTCTCCTCTACCTCGCGCTCGACGCCGTTTTTTTTAAACGGGATGCGCGTCCAGCCGTAGTAATCCGCGGCCATGTCCGCCGTATGCAGGCAGCGCCGCAGGTATTCAACGTCCTTCTCGTGGATGTCGGCCGCGGTGTGCGTCTTGTCCTGACGGTGCTTCATGCGCGCGAGCGAGGTTTCGATATCGACGTCAAGATATATGACGAGGTCAGGCTGCGGCAGGCCCATTTTCACATATTCAAGGTCGTAGAGCCAGCCAAAAAACTCCGGCAGCTCCTCATCGCTGAGCTTGCAGCCCTGATGGACGGCGTTTGAAGTCGTATAGCGGTCGGAGATGATAAGTCCGCCCGCATTGTATATATCGCCCCACGCCTCGCGGTACGACGCGAAGCGGTCGACCGCGTAGAAGGTGGACGCGGTATAGGCGTTCACATCCTCCGGATGACTGCCGAAGCTGCCTCCGAGATACATGCGTATCAGCGCGCTGCTCTCCTTGTCATAACGGGGAAACACAATATGATTATAGTCAATTCCGTCGTTTTCAAGACGCTGGCATATGTGCCTGTACTGGCAGGACTTGCCGCTGCCGTCTATGCCCTCGAAAACTATCAGCTTACCTTTTGCCATAAATTCCTCCGGGAGAGGCTTTCCGTTTATATCTGGCTGAAAACCTCGCCTATTTTTTCATGTATTATCAGATCTGCGTAGCTGTCGTACTGGGTCTCGCTCAGGTTCACAAGGACGAGCTTATTTCCCCGGTAATAGTTGATAAGCCCTGCCGCCGGGTACACGTTCAGCGACGTGCCGCCGACAATGAGCACATCGGCATTGCGCAGATAATGCACGGACTTGCTCAGGACGTCCTCGTCCAGCTGTTCCTCATAAAGCACGATATCCGGCCTTATAACGCCACCGCACTTGCAGCGCGGGACGCCCTCGCCGTGATTCATCTTATCCGCCGGGTACGGCATACGGCAGCGCGAGCAATAGGCGCGCAGGATACTGCCGTGCAGCTCCAGCACGTTTTTGCTGCCCGCCGCCTGATGCAGCCCGTCGATATTCTGCGTTATAACGGCTTTCAGCTTGCCCTCGCGCTCCAGCTCCGCGAGGCGCAGGTGCGCGCAATTGGGCTTTACGCCGTTGATGACGAGCTTTGCCCGGTGAAACCGGTAATACTCCTCTGGGTAACGCTCAAAAAAGCTGTGGCTCAAAATCGTCTCCAGCGGGTACTTCCACTGCTGATTATACAGCCCGTCAACACCGCGGAAATCCGGGATGCCGCTCTCGGTACTGACTCCGGCGCCGCCGAAAAACACGATATTGTCGCTCTCCGCGACCCACTTTTTCAGCTGTTCGATCTTCGCGTCCATAGGCCAAGCCTCCATTCAGCCGATACTAAACAGAGATATTATATAACATATTTCACGAATTGACAAGGCGGCGGGCATTTTTTAATATATGCGCAATAAATAAGCGGGCGGCAAAGCTGTCGCCCGTTTGAGCATATTGAATTTTTAAAGGCTGCCGTTTATAAGCTTGCCGTCAATGAAGGTCGCCTTGAGGTTCAGTTCCTCGTCCAGCAGCAGCATATCGGCGCATTTGCCGACTTCAAGCGAGCCGATCTCGCCGAAGCTGTTTATCGCCCTTGCGGGCGCTTCCGTCATGGCGTAGACCGCGTCCTCAAGCGGTATTCCATAGGACACAACGTTTTTCAGCTCCTGCAGGAGGTTGCTGGAGGAGCCTGCAAGCGTACCGTCCAGCAACGTCGCGCGGCCGTTTTTGACAACTATCGGCTGCCCCGCGAGGTCATAATTGCCGTCGCAAAGTCCGGCACAGCGCAGAGAATCGCTGATTATTATCATCTTTTTGCCGAACATGCGGTATACGGCGTTTATCACCGCCGGGTGGATATGCAGCCCGTCGCAGATAAGCTCGACTTCCGCTCCCGCCATCAGCGCCGCGCCGATAAGTCCCGGTTCGCGGTGATGCAGCGGCTGCATGGCGTTGAAGAGATGCGTCGCCTGCGTCGCGCCCGCTTCGAACGCGGCCATCGCTGCGGCGTAATCCGCAGTTGTATGGCCGAGCGATACGGCGCACACCTTCGACGCCTCGCGGATGAAGTCGATCGCGCCGTCAAGCTCCGGCGCCATGGTGATTTTCTTGAGCTTCCCGCCGCACAGCTCGCTCATGCGGTAGAACAGGTCTAGATCGGGCATACGGATGTTTTCCGCCTTCTGCGCGCCGCGCTTCTTGTACGACACGAACGGTCCCTCAAGGTGCACGCCCGTGCACTTTGCCTGCGCGCCCTGCCGCTCATAACCGCGGATATTGCGCATCGCCTGCGCCAGCGCGTCCTCGCCTATGGTCATAGTCGTGAAGCAGAAGGAGGTCACGCCGTGCGCGGCGTAGTAGCCCGCGAGTGCGGGTATCTCGTCGGCGCGGCAGTCGCTCGCGTCGTAGCCGATTGCGCCGTGCGTGTGAATGTCGATGAAGCCGGGGACGAGGTACGCGCCGTGCGCGTCAACGCCGTCCTCAACGTCAAAGGCGCTTATCTTATCGGAAAACTCGACGGAAGAACGCTCAAAGCGCCCGTTTCTGTAAACCCTCGCATTGCTTATCTTCATGGGTCAGCCCTCCATGGCATACAGCCGGAAATATGTATCAGCTCAGAGATAGAAGCTGGGAGACTTTCTGCCCGCGCACATCTTCAGCAGCGCCGCCGACACCGCAAGCTGTGCCGCCTTCGGGACACTGCGCGCGCCGAAGGGACATACGGTGATGCAGCGCATACAGCTTATGCACTTGGTCTTGTCGGGCTTTCTGGGATCGCCCTGATCTATCGCCCCAGCGGGACATTCGGCAGAACATGTGCCGCAGCCGGAGCAGTGGATCCCGGAGCTGGGATAGAGCGGCAGACCCTTGTACGGCTTATAGTCGTGACTGCCGGGCATCGGCACGTCGCGCAGGTTCTCGCGCGTCGTGAGCGCGGTAAGGAAGCTCTTGAGCTGGGCGACGTCCTTCTCGTCGGGACGACCGGCGCCGAAGCGGCGATCCAGCGAATGCGGCGCGACCATCTCCGCCCCGCCGACAACGCGGAAGCCGTTCTTCTTGCAGAGGTCGGCCATCTCCTGAAGCGCATCCTCGACGGCGCGGTTGCCGTACACCGCCACGGGTACGACGGGCGTATTGTCGCCGCGGATGTCCTTCATACGGCGGTACATGGGCGCCGGGATGCGGCCGCCGTAGACCGGGAAGCAGGCGAAAACCAGCATGTCAGAGTCAAAGCTCATGTCGAAGTCGAACACGGTGATGTCCACTGTCTCGGCCTTTAGCTCGGAAGCGATGAGCTTTGCGATATGCTCGGTTCCGCCGGTCGCGCTGAAGTATAGAACGATAGGTTTCATAATTATTCCCCTTGTTTTTATTTTCATCCTGTTCACAGGATAACATTCCGTGCTGTTTGCGTCAATGCTTTTACTTGGCCATTATTAGCCGTCGATGCCGTTGAGCGCGATCTGCGTCCATGTTTCGAGCATATCCCAATTTTCGCGCAGTTCCGCCGCCGTTGTCCAGCCGCCCTCAAGCTTCTCCGTCTCGCGGACGCGCACCTCGCCCTCGACGGGCAGAGTGTAGCACAGACCGAGATGCACGCTGCCGACACCGTTGGTGTCGTCGTTGATGAAGCCGACGGTGTGCAGCTCGCCGCGGCGCTCGATCTCGACCTCCTCGTCAAGCTCGCGTTCGAGTCCGCGCAGCAGGACGCTTTCGCGGTCGATGTCGTCCACGGGGTTTATATGCCCGCCGACGCCGATGGACATAAGCCCGTGCAGCCGCGCTTCTCCGCCCTTTTTGAGGCGGCGCGTCATAAATATCTCGTCCCCGCGGCGCAGTACCACATACGGGATTATCTGCTTGTAGCCGGGGTCGTTCTCCGCGTCCGGGCGCGGAATAAACTCGTGCTCCGCACGGATGATGTCCAGCATCTCGGCGTTCGACTCCGTGACAAGGCCGGTACGGCCGGAGATGAATTGCGACAATTTCTCGGTTTTAACTACCAATACGTATTCCATAGTCGTCTCTTTCCTGTTGACTTATTTTTGCTGTGACCTTATAATTTATTACATGATAACATAAACGGAGGTATTTTTCCATGGCGAATTTTTCGGATTTTTATTTCGACTCCAGCACCGGGAAAAACCGCATCTACGTCCGCCAGTGGTTGCCGGACGGCGAGCCGCGCGGCATCGTGCAGATAGAGCACGGCATTGCCGAGCATATCGAGCGCTATGACGACTTTGCCCGCTTCCTCGCCGATAACGGCTTCATCGTCGTCGGCGACGATCATCTCGGTCACGGCAAATCCATCGACAACGGCGGCGAGCAGGGCTTCTTCTCCGAGAGCGACGGCTGGGACTACGTTGTCTGGGATATTGACCGGCTGCACGACATCATGCATGAGAAATACCCCGACCTGCCTTACGTTTTCTTCGGGCACAGCATGGGCAGCTTTCTTGTGCGCACCTATATCATCCGCCATCCGGAGAAGCCGGACGCCGTGATAATCAGCGGCACGGGGCACCAGCCGCTGCCGATGGTGCTGGGCGGGCTTGCGATGGCGAGCGCCGCGGTCAAGCTCTACGGAGCGCACAAGATCGGCAACACGCTCAACAATGTCGCCTTCGGCGCGTACAACAACGGCTATGCCAAACCTCGCACTGATTTCGACTGGCTGAGCCGCGACACGGAGAATGTCGACAAATATATCGCCGATCCGCTCTGCGGCTTTGTGCCGACGGTCAGCCTGTTCCGCGATATGATGAGCGGCATAAAATTCGTCACCAATCAGGCGAACATCGACAAGATGAGCAAGGTGACGCCGGTATACTTCATGTCCGGCGACGCCGACCCTGTCGGCGAGAACGGCAAGGGCGTCACGCGCGCGTACAACGCTTTCTGCAAGGCCGGTCTGCACGATGTAAAAATGCGGCTCTACCCCGGCGGGCGGCATGAAATGCTAAACGAGATAAACCGCGTGGACGTGTATAAAGACATCCTCGACTGGATAAATGAGAAGATTTAAGCAAAACAGCGAAGCCGGTTCGGCTTCGCTGTTTTTTTCAATAATATTCCTAGGGCGTTTTGCGGCAGTCATGCCGCTCCCCGTACGAAGAAGAGCAAAGCACTATTCTGTCATTCCGAGGAGCGAAGCGACGTGGGAATCCGTTCTCCTTAGCCGTCACGCTGTCATAGACGCGGATTGCCGCAGGCAGTGACGGCAGGATTTAAGCGGTGTGCATCCTTTCAAAGTTTCGGCGGTGAAAAAAAGCCTTGGCAGTTTAACTGCCAAGGCTTTTGAGTATGTTGGATTACTCCTCTTCGGGGGCGATGCCGGTGGCTTCGCCGGTAGCGGAGACTTCGTATACGAGAGCGTCATCTGCGGGTGCCTCGACCTCTTCCTCCTCTTCCTCGACCGCTGCGGGTGCGGGCTCGGACAGAGCGCGGATGGACAGGGAGATCTTGTGTTTCTCATCGTCGATAGCGGTGATCTTCGCGTCAACGACATCGCCGACGGTCAGGACGTCCTCAGGCTTGCCGATGCGGCGGTTTGCGATCTGGGAGATGTGGATCAGGCCGTCAACGCCGGGCAGGACTTCCGCGAATGCGCCGAAGGGCATGAGCTTGACGATGGTGACCTTTGCAACGCTGCCGACACCATAGGTGTTGGTGAACACAGTCCAAGGATTGCCGTTGGGATCCTTGTAGCCAAGGGAGATCTTGCGCTTCTCCTTGTCGAAGCTGATGACGTAGACATCGACCTCGTCGCCGACGGAGAGAACGTCGGAGGGCTGCTTGATGCGGCTCCAGCTCAGTTCGGAGACGTGAACCATACCGTCAATGCCGCCGATATCGACGAATGCACCGTAGCTGGTCAGGGACTTGACGACGCCGTGGTACTTCTTGCCGACCTCGATCTCGTTCCAGATGGACTCGATGCGCTCGCGGCGCTCGGCCTGTGCAACGCGGCGGATGGAGCCGACAACTCTCTTGCGGGCCTTGTTGACCTCGGTGATCTTGAGGCGAACGGTCTTCTTGATGAGCTGGCTCAGCTCAGCCTCGCGGGGCAGATCGGTCTGGGATGCGGGGACGAACACGCTGACGCCCTTGACATTGACGACAACGCCGCCCTTGTTCTCGCCGGAGACAACGCCCTCGAGAACTGCGCCGGACTCTGCGGCCTCCTCGATCTCGTTCCAGCTCTTTGCAGCGTCAAGACGCTTCTTGGAAAGCATAACGGTGCCTTCAACATCGTTGACTCTGACAACAACTGCTTCAATGGTGTCGCCGACCTTGACAACGTCTTCGACCTTGACGCCGTCGTCGGTGAACTCGGAAGTGGGAATGAAGCCGGAATACTTGGTGCCGAGGTCTACGCTGATCTCAGTACCGGTAATAGCCACAACATGTCCGGTTACCTTGTCTCCATTATATATAGTTTTGAGAGTCTCCTCCAGCATTTCGTCGAAGGACTTTTCGGCCTCGACTGCGGATTCTTCAACTTTGATTTCGTCGCTCATTTTGTTTCTTACCTCCTTAATTATCCACGCCGGCGTTGATGCCCCCGCTGTAAGCCCGATGGTATCCGCGTCCGTGACCTTGTCCATATCCAGTTCATCACACTTCTCTATGAACTGGACACAGCCGCAATGCTCAGAACAGATCTGGGCAAGGTGCAGACTGTTGGCGCTGTGCTTTCCGCCGATGACCACCATTGCGTCACATTCGGAGGCCAGCTTTTCAGCCTCCTGTTGCCGCGCAGACGTAGCAGTACATATTGTATCAGATATTTTCAGATTTGTACACCTTTTTTTTAGGATATTGCAACATTCGGTAAAATTACCGTGCGTCTGAGTCGTTTGCACCACAACACTTAGAGGTTTATCCCAAAAATCAGGATTCTGGCTGAGCCACGATTCAAGCTCCGCCGCCGTTTCAAACACCTCATGCTCCCCGCACCAGCCGCGTATGCCCTCGACCTCAGGATGGCGGCGCATACCAATAATTATGACAAAGCGCCCTTCCGCCGCGGCTTCGCTGACGATATTATGGATATACTTCACCTTCGGGCAGGTCGCGTCGACGATCTCAGCGCCGCTGCGCTCCAGCTCCTGCTGCACGCTTCTGGCTATTCCGTGCGCGCGGATCAGCACCTTTTCGCCAGGACGCGCATCCGCGGGGCCTTCTATGAGCCGCAGTCCGCGCGACGCAAGCTCGTTCACAACGTCGGCATTATGGATAAGCTCGCCGAGGCTGCTGCACTTTTCGCCGCTTTTCAGCAGCTCTTCCGCCATCTTCACGGATCTGCTCACGCCGAAGCAGAAGCCCGCGCTTTTTGCGATTACAAGCTTTTTCATATGCCCAGCCGCTCCCGCACGATGCTCCGCAGGAGCGCCGCGCTCTGTTCAAAATCAATATCGCTCGTATCGACGCGTACGGCGTCATCCGCCGCCTTGAGCGGCGCAGCCGCGCGGCTGGTGTCCTGCTTGTCGCGGTATTCTATATCGCGCAGAACCTCGTCATAGTCGGCCTTGACGCCCTTGCCCTGAAGCTCCAGCAGGCGGCGCTGTGCACGGGCGGCGGCGCTCGCGGTCAGGAAGATTTTCAGCTCCGCGTCCGGCAGGACGACAGTGCCTATATCGCGCCCGTCCATGATGACGTTATGCGCCCGCGCCATGCGGCGCTGCATCTCCAGCAGATATACGCGCACGGCGGGCATCGCCGAGACGTTCGAGGCGCAGATGGATATCTCCGGCAGGCGTATCTCGGCGGACACGTCCTCCCCGTCGAGGAACATTCTCTGCTCGCCCTCGTCATTATAGCGTATCTCTATGTTTATCTCCGGCAGCATCGCCGAGACAGCGGTCTCGTCCTTCGTATCGAGTCCGCGGCGGTGCGCCGCAAGGCCGACACTGCGGTATATCGCGCCGGTATCGACATAAATGTACCCAAGCTCCTTTGAAAGACGGCGCGCAAGGCTGCTCTTTCCCGCTCCGGCGGGGCCGTCTATGGCGATTGAATTAAATCCGTTCATCAGAATTCGTCCTTAAGTATAGATTTTCCGGCTACATAGCCGGTTGACCACGCGATTTGCAGGTTGAACCCGCCCGTATATCCGTCAATGTTCAGCACCTCGCCCGCGAAGTACAGGCCGTCAACCAGCTTTGACTCCATATTGCGCGGGTTTACTTCCTTCGTACTCACGCCGCCCGCCGTGACGATGGCCTCGTCGATCGGGCGCGTACCGGTGATGGACACAGGGAACGCCTTGAATAAATGCAGCAGGCGATGCCGCTGCTCGCGGGTTATGGAGTTGACCTTGGTGTCCTCCGGGATGCCCGACAACCTGATAAGCACAGGTATCATCGACTTGCCCGCAAGGTCTGTGAGCGAATTTTTGAACTCCTTGTTCGCGTACTTCTCAAAGTCGCGCAGGATGCGCGCGTCGAGCTTTTTCTCGTCAAGCGCGGGTTTGAGGTCGATCTCAAGCCGGTATTTCGCCTTGCTCATATTCCGCATGTGCGAGCTTGCCGACAGCACCAGCGGCCCTGAAACGCCGAAGTGCGTGAACAGCATCTCGCCAAGCTCGCGGTATATCAGCACGTCATCCTCATATGCCGAGAGCGTCACGTTTTTGAGCGCGAAGCCCTGCATTTCTGCGCAGTAATCGTCGTCGCTTTCAAGCGGGACGAGCGACGGCCACGGCGTATCGACGCTGTGCCCCGCGCTGCGGGCAAATTTATAGCCGTCGCCGGTAGAACCCGTCAGCGGGTAGGACAGGCCGCCCGTGCATACCGCCGCCGCGCGGCAGTCAATCATCCCTTCGTCGGTCGGAACGCCAGTGACCATGCCGTCCTCTATCCGAATTCCCTTGGCGTGGGTATGCATGACGCGTACGCCCGCACGCTCGCACCAGTGCGTCATCGTCCCCGCGACGTCGTTCGCATTGTCGGACACCGGGAACACGCGGTTCCCGCGCTCGGTCTTGAGCTTCAGCCCGTGCGACTCGAAAAGCTCCATGGTCTGCGTCGGGGACAGGCGATTCAGCGCCGAGTACAAAAATCTCCCGTCGCCGGGGATATTCTCCATAAACGCCTTGATATCGCAATTATTTGTGACGTTGCATCTTCCCTTGCCGGTGATGCGCAGCTTGCGGCCAAGCTGGCGGTTCGGCTCCAGCAGTATCACGCGCATACCGCGCTCCGCCGCCGTCGCCGCGCACATCATGCCCGCGGGGCCTCCGCCGATGACAACCAACTCCGCCTCGGCAATTTTCTTATTATGCTCCATTATGTTCTTCTCCGGAATTTTTATCAGCCGAACGAGGCTATCTCATCCGCGGTCAGACTGCGCCATTTCCCTACCGGGAGGTCTCCGAGTTCAACGCTGCCCTCGCGCACGCGGCGAAGCTTCGTGACCCTGAGTCCGACGGCGGCGCACATTTTTCTGACCTGCCGGTTGCGCCCCTCATGTATCGTTATGGCAAGCTCCGCGCCGCCCGGTATCAGCGATATGATATCTACATCCGCGCCGCGCGTCATGTATCCGTCTATCTCCATCGGGCAGCGCAGATACTCCACGGCTTCGCCCACGTCCTCGCCCTGCACCCATGTGAGGTAGCATTTCTCGACCTCGTGCGACGGGTGCATGAGCCGGTTTGCAAACTCGCCGTCATTCGTGCATATCAGAAGTCCCTCGGAATACATGTCGAGCCGTCCGACGGGGTACACCCGCGTATGTAGCCCGCTCAGAAGCTCCGTTATGCAGCGGCGCTCCTTCTCGTCATGCAGAGTTGTGACATAGCCCTTGGGCTTGTTGAGCATTATGTACAGCTTTTCCCCGGCGGTGGGCAGCGGCCTGCCGTCCACCAGTATATTGTCCGTCTCCGCGTCCGCGCTCATGCCGAGGATTGCCGCCGCGCCGTTGACGCTGACGCGCCCGGCCTTTATACATTCCTCGGCGGCTCTGCGGGACATAAGCCCGGAGGCAGAGATTATCTTCTGAAGTCTCTCCTGCATTATGCAAGCTCCAATCGTAGGTGTAGATAGCTATAAGTTTTCGCAAGGCGCGGCACGTCGGCGGCGTAGACAAGCTCACCGTCCGCGATAACCTCGCCGTTATACTCGATCTCGTAGCGCCCCGCGTGCTCGCCCATTTTTACCGGCGCGAATACAAAGCGCGGAAGCTCGTATCTCACTTTAAGCTCCGCGTCGCGCGGCAGGAACAGCGAAAGCTCCTCCGCTGGGCGGACGGTGGCCGCGCTTTCGGTTCCCGACGTCACCGGCACTTCCGGCAGCGCACCCTCGTTCAGCGGACTGCGGTCGGAATACTGCGAGAACGCCCAGTCGTATAGCTTGCAGTGGTCGTTCCAGTCGTCAGGATCGGACAGTGTGACGCAGATGAACCGCGTCCCGTCCCGCTCACAGCAACTCACTAAGCAGCGCCCCGCGGCGAGTGTATAGCCGGTTTTCCCGCCTACGCAGCCGTCACAGCGCCAGAGCAGCTTATTATGGTTATAATAGCACTGCTCGCCCACCTGCCGCGACGAGGCGGATATGATTCGGGCAAAGTCCTCATTGCGCATACAGTAGTCCATCAGCACGGCCATGTCGCGCGCGGTAGAATAGTGATCCTCAGCGTCAAGCCCGTGCGGATTTGAAAAGGAGGAGTTCGTCATGCCGAGGCTCTGCGCCTTCTCGTTCATAAGCGCGGCAAAATCCTCAACACTGCCCGCGGTATATCTCGCAAGCGCGTCCGCCGCGTCGTTGCCGGAGACGAGCAGCAGCCCATACAGCAGATCCTCCACCGTGACGCACTGCCCCGGATGCAGGTACATCGACGAGCCTTCGATGCTGCACGAATCCGCGCCGACCTCCAGCTCATCGTCAAGCCCGCAGTTCTCGATAGCAACGATGGCGGTCATCAGCTTCGTTGTACTGGCGATGAGCGACTGCGCGTCGGCGTTCTTTTCATATATCACTTCGCCACCGGAGTGCATGACTATCGCGCTCGCGGCGCTAATGTCCGGCGCGTCCGACACTGCGTACGCCCTTGCGGAAAATGCTGCAAACAGCGCTGCAATAACTATAAAAATACTTCTTTTCAACAATAAGCACCACCCTTGAAAGATTTTGGGCAGTGCTTATTATTGACATTTGCCTTTCAGCTTATGCTATGTCTCAGCCCTTCTGCTTCTCGATAAAGCTGTCAACGCGGTCGATAACCTGCGGTACGAGGTCGATTATGCGGTCAACAGTATTGCTGGCAGGGGGAGTGACGTTTATCATGCGGATGTTGCCCTCTTTGATAACGAGGAAGCCCATCGGCTCGATCTTCACGCCGGTCGCATTGCCGCCGCCGTAGGGTCTGCTGCCGTCGGCCTTCTTGGAGCCAAGCTCCACTCCGCCGCCGCCGAAGCCTACGCTGATCTTAGAGATGGGAACCAGAGTAATCCCGTCGGGGGTATAGATAGGGTCGCCGACGACCGTGTCCACCTTGAGAATGTTTTTCACACTCTCCATTGTGTTCTGCATGAGTTCGCCGATAGGGTTGTTATCCATTTTCGTTCATCCTTTCCTCTGCCTGTGTATTTTCTTCTATCTGTTTTATTTCTTCGCCGTTTGTATCTGCCGCGCCGGCGCGCTTTTCCCGCGCAAGCCTGCGTTTGTTTTTAATAATTATACCCAGCGCGCCGAAGGCTATAATAAACAGCCCCTCGAATATCTGGCCGATGCGCATCGTCACCGCGATGGCAAAATCAATGTTCATACTGTCCGCTGTAAAATCCACGTCTGTACGGACATCGGCGTCGCGCACCTTGAATTTTTTCCGGCACAGCGGAGCGAGCGACGACAGCGCGCCGTTGACATAGCCGTAGATAAGCGCGGTATCGTACGGGTCATCCCCCGCCGCTGTATAGTGCAGCATGAAGCGGTCGACTCTTATTGTGAGGATATGCCCCACGCCGTGCAGCGCCTTTTTCGCCAGCGCAAGCAGCTCGTCGCGCGATAAGTTCAGCTTCAGCCGCTTTTTAGGCTTTTCCTCTTTCGGCCGCGTCTCCGCGGGCGGCGGAGCCTCTTCCTTCGGCTTCTCTTTTTTGTGCCTGTTTTTCAGTTTTTCAAACAGCGGACTGTTCGGATAGACCTCGATAAGCTTGCCGCAGACCTTTGCCGACGCCTTGAGGCTTCCGCCGATATACTCGGCGTCTATCCCTACCCGCACCAGAGACACCAGCAGGATAAGCAGGATGACCAGCCCTATCACGGACAGCACCGCTATGCCGAGTATCTTCAGTATCACGCCTAAAATATGGAGAACTGCCAACTACATCACTCCTTGGTTTCCGACTCCGTTATCTCGCTGATGGTCATCTGATCCCGATTCTGTGCGTTCTTTATCTCGTCTATCGCCTGCTGAAGCTTCTCGATGCCCTCGCTGCTGCTCATATCCGGCAGCGGCGGCAGCTCGTCGAGCTTGGTGATGCCCATAGTGCGCAGGAAGACGTCCGTTGTCCTGAAAAGCGAGGGTCTGCCCGGCACGTCGAGTCTGCCGCAGACCTCGATAAGTCCGCGTTCCGTCAGCGCACTGACCGTATAGGAGCTGTCAACGCCGCGCACCTGATCCACATACGCCCTCGTGACGGGCTGGAAATAGGCGACGACCGCAAGCGTCTCCAGCGCGGGCTGGGACAGCATCGGCGGCTTGCGCTGCTCCAAAGTTTTTGTAATAAACGCGGCGTACTCCGGCGCGGAGCACATCTGGAGCTTGTCCTCCAGCCGCAGTATTCTCATGCCGCGCTGCTCGCGCTCGTATTTTTCCGCAAGCTCGGCGGCGCAGAGACTTATCTCCTTCTCGTCCGCTCCGAGCACCAGCGAAAGGCGCGCGACCGGCACGCTCTCCCCCGCCGCAAAAAGTATGGCCTCTATGGCCGCTGAAATATCCATAAATTCACTCAACTATCTTTTCGATTATCTCGTCCACGTCGCCGCCCGTGAAGCTCAGAGAGTAGCCCTCATCCGCGCGGTCAATGTGTATGCTGCCCATGCTGCAAAGCTCCAGCACGGAGATGAAGGTTGCGACGATCTCACTGCGGCTCCGGCAGGTGGAATACAGCTCCGTCAGGTACACGCTGCCGCTGCGAAGCAGGTCGATTATCTGGCGGCTCTTGTCGCGCACGCTGTAAACTATCCGCTTCGGCACCGCCTGCGTCAGTTCCTCCGGCTCCGCCATGCGGCCGCCGCGGGAATATATATTGGACAGCGCCTTCAAAAGGTCGATCGGCTCATGCCGGTATTCATATTTCTTTGATGTTTTCGGCAGCGGCTCCGGCAGCTTGGAAAAGTACAGCAGGCCAAGCTCCGACGCTTCCTTGAGCTGAGGGATCACCTGCTTGATCGAGCTGAGAGTGTCCCTGCTTTTGAGCTGTTCCAGCGAGGCGATGAGGACTTCGAGTTCGGATACCTCTTCCTCCTGCGTGAGCAGCGTTTTTGTCTTGATATACAGAAGGTGCGACGCCATCTGCACGAACTCGCTGGCAATCTCAAGGTCGAGCTGCTGCATCTGGTCAAGATATTCGAGGTACTGGTCAAGTATCTCGGAAATCTTGATATCGCGTATCTCAATCTTATTTTTGGACAGCAGCATCAGGATAAGGCTCAGAGGCCCCTCAAAGTCCTGAAGCTCGTTTTTTTCGTGTACGACACCCTCAAGATAAAAGCTTGGATTTTCCATTTATCGACCCACTTATCAGGAATAGAACAGATTATAGATGATATCGCAGCCGGCCTGCGCGATCGGAATCAGCGCGTTATACAGCCACTCGACCGCGGCATCCAGCGGCTTGCCGAGAACGCCGGTAGCGACAAGGAGTATCATAATTATCGTGCCGTAGCGCTCATAGCGCATGAGCTTATAATACTTTTCGTCGCTCATCAGCGAAAACAGAACCTTCGAGCCATCCAGCGGCGGAACGGGAATGAAGTTGAACACGGCGAGGGCGAGGCTTATATACGCAGTTATCATTATCATTTGCAGGATGTACTGCCCGACGTCGCTGAGCTGGAGCGGGATATACAAAAGCCCGTATATAAACAGGAAAACTATCGTTATCAGAATATTGCTGACAGGGCCTGCGAGCGCAGTTATGGCCATGCCGCGCTTCGGGTCTTTGAATTTATACATGTTCACCGGCACGGGCTTTGCCCAGCCGAAGTGAAACACGACCATCATTATAAGACCCATGATGTCAAGGTGCTTTATGGGGTTGAGCGTCAGGCGGCCTGCGTTCTTCGCCGTATCATCGCCCAGCTTGTAGGCCACGAAGCCGTGGCTAAGCTCATGGAGCGTGATGCAGACGAGCGCGGGTATCACGCTGAGAAGTATATTGAGCAGGTATGTGAAATCAAAGCCGTCCCATATGGATTTAAGTGCGTTAATTTTGTTCACCCCCGGTTTTCTCTCTATTTTAACAAAAATATATGCAAATGACAAGTAGAGGACGGAAATATTTCCGTCCTCTTGTTTCATCTTATAAAACTTTCATTATCTCCGCCAGCAGCAGCTCTCTTCCCTGCCCCTTTTCGGCGGAGAACGGGATGAGCGGCACCTCGTCCGGCAGCGTCAGTGTCTCGCGGATGAGCGCCATGTTCGGCTCTATCTCGCTTTTCTTCAGCTTATCGAGCTTGTTTGCGACGACGACCATCGGGCATCCGGAGCTTTTGAACCACTCAGCCATCGTCACGTCGTCCGCCGTCGGCTTATGGCGCGCATCGACTATCATAACGCCGAGATCCATAAGGTCAGGCTCCGCGAAGAAGCTCTCCATCAGCTTTCCCCAGCGCTCCTTCTCGCTCTGCGAGACCTTGGCGTAGCCGTAGCCGGGCAGGTCGACAAAGTACAGCTTGTCGTCAATGAAGAAGTAATTGACGTGTATCGTCTTTCCGGGCTGTGCGCCGACGCGGGCAAAGTTCTTGCGGTTGAGCATCCGGTTTATGACCGAGGATTTGCCGACGTTCGACTTCCCCGCAAACGCGACAGCCGGTATAGACGAGCGGATAAACTGCTGGGTGGAGGCGGCGGATTTTATGAACTCCGCCTTGTTTACGTTAAGTCCCGCCATGTGTCACCTACTGTCTGACAGCGCTGCCAGCGCCCGCGCCGACAAGCTGCGGCGGGCAGAAAGCGCCGCCGTCCTCGCCGCGCACGAGCGCGACATCCAGAACCTTATCGACGTGATCCGTCGGGATAAACTCAAGCGCATGTCGCACCGTCTGGTCGATGTTTTCAAGATCCGCTTCGTTGTCGGCCGGGATGATAACGGTCTTGACTCCGGCGCGCATAGCCGCCATCGTCTTTTCGCGCAGGCCGCCTATCGGAAGCACCCTGCCGCGCAGCGTTATCTCGCCCGTCATCGCAACGTCATGGCGCACAGGCGCGCCGGTCAGCGCGGAGATGAGCGCGATGGTCACGGTGATGCCGGCGGACGGCCCGTCCTTGGGAACGGCGCCCTCCGGGAAGTGGATATGTATATCCTTGGTCTTATAGAAATCATGCTCAATGCCGAGCACCCCGGCGCGGCTCCTGATATATGTCAGCGCGGCGCGGGCGGATTCCTTCATCACGTCTCCGAGGTTGCCGGTCAGCTCAAGTCTGCCGCTGCCGTCAACGACCGCGACCTCGACATCCAGCACTTCGCCGCCGACGGAGGTATACGCAAGGCCGCGCACGAGTCCGACCTCGTCGCGCACGCGCATGTGTTCGGGCTTGAACTTTGCAGGCCCCATCAGCGGTTCCAGCGCGCCGGCCTTGACGCTGACGCTCTTGCACTTTTCCTCCGCAATATCACAGGCCGCGCGGCGGCAGAGCCGCGCTATCTCACGCTCAAGCGTACGCACGCCGGATTCGCGCGTGTACGACCGGATGATCTCGCGCAGCGCATCGTCGCTGACGCGGAGCTGGTTTGCGCGCAGGCCGTGCTTTTTGCGCTGCTTCGGCAGAAGATGACGCTTCGCTATCTGAAGCTTCTCTTCATCGGTATAGCTTGCAAGCTGTATGACCTCCATACGGTCGAGCAGTGCTCTGGGTATGGTGTCAAGCGTGTTCGCGGTGGTGATGAAGAACACCTCGGACAGGTCGAAGGGTATCTCAAGGAAATTGTCCCTGAAGGTGGAGTTCTGCTCGCCGTCCAGCGCCTCAAGCAGCGCCGCGGACGGGTCGCCCCGATAGTCGGAGCCTAGCTTGTCTATCTCGTCGAGCACCATGAGCGGGTTGCAGCTTTTGGCCTGAATGATGCCGTTTATTATGCGGCCGGGCATGGAGCCTATGTATGTCTTGCGGTGGCCGCGTATCTCGGCCTCATCATGCACGCCGCCGAGGGATACGCGCACGAGCTTCCGGTTCACCGCCTTGGCGATGCTCATGGCAATGCTGGTCTTGCCGGTGCCCGGAGGGCCGACGAGGCAGATAAGGCCGCCCTTGATATCCGGGCTGAGCTTCTTGACGGCGAGGTATTCGATAATGCGATCCTTGACCTTTTCAAGGCCGAAGTGCTCATCGTCAAGAAGCTTTCTGGCTTTTTCAAGGTCAATGGTCTCCGTGGTTTTTTTGCCCCACGGCAGTTCAAGGCAGGTATCGAGATAGCCGCGCAGCACCGCCGCCTCGGACGAGCCGAAAGGCTGCTTCATCAGGCGCGACAGCTCCTTATTGAGCTTGTCTTTTATCTCGCCGGGCGCGGCAAGCTCGCTGATCTTCTGGCGGTATTCGCCGATATCGTCGGTCTGCCCGTCCTCGCCCAGCTCGGCCTGAATTATCTTCATCTCCTCGCGGAGATAGTATTCGCGCTGGTTCTGATTCATCTGCTCCTGCGTCGCGTCGGACAGTTCCTTCTCGATGCGGAGAATGTTCACCTCGCGGCTCAGAAGCTTGCCAAGCAGGATGAGCCGCTTGCTCGGATACAGCTCTTCGAGCAAACGCTGCTTGTCGTCAAGATTGAAGTGCACGTTGTGCGCTATGTGATTTGCGACGCCGCCCGGCTCATTGACCGCGAGCACGTTTATGATCTGCTCGGTTATGGATTCGGGGTTCTCGGCCAGATAGTCGTGATACAGCGAGAGGCAGTTGCGGATAAGCGCTATCAGGCGCTCCTCGCTGACACGCTCCGCCTTGTCGGGCAGCTCCGTCACCTCTGCGGTGTACGCCTTGGCAGACAGCTCCATATGCTCCGCCCGCGCGCGGTAAAGCCCCTCCACCATCACGCGGCAGACGCTGCTCCGCGGCTGGCGAAGCTGCTGCTTCACGCGGCATACGACGCCGACGGAATATATATCGTTTTCTTCCGGAATATCTACCGAGATGTCCTTCTGCGCCGCGAGGAAAATATTTCTGTTCCCTTTCACGGCCATCTCCAGCGCGCCAAGCGAGGATTCCCGCTCGACGTCGAAGGTAAGCATCATGCTGGGGAACATGTTCAGCCCGCGCAGGGCTATCATCGGCATTGTCTCGGTTCTGGTGTATGTTTCGCTCATAGTTTCTCCTTTCCGGAGTGGGTAAAAATCAGGCGTTAGTGTGGATTATTTCAGGCGCGGTGCCGTTTTTCACGCAGTCCGCGGTTATAACGACCTTGCTCACTGTGCTGTCGGACGGGACGGTGTACATCACGTCAGTCATCACATTTTCCATTACACTGCGCAGGCCGCGCGCGCCTATCTTCATCTCTATGGCCTTATCCGCCACAGCCTCCAGCGCACTGGGGGCAAACTCCAGCTCGACGCCGTCGTAATCCATCAACGCCTTGTACTGCTTCGCCATGGAGTTCTTCGGCTCGGTCAGGATGCGGACGAGGTCGTCCCGCTTCAGGGAATCCAGCGACGCAACAACAGGCAGACGGCCAATAAGCTCCGGTATGATGCCGAACTTCAGCAGGTCGTGCTGCTGCACCTGACCAAGAAGCTCGCCGACATCACGGTCGCGCCCGCTCTGGATATCCGCGCCGAAGCCCATGGACATCTTGTCGGTGCGCTTCTCAATTATCTTGTCAAGCCCGTCAAACGCGCCGCCGCAGATAAAGAGGATATTCGTCGTGTCGACATGGATAAATTCCTGATGCGGGTGCTTGCGTCCGCCCTGCGGGGGGACGTTCGCTATCGTTCCCTCAAGGAGCTTGAGCAGCGCCTGCTGCACGCCCTCGCCGGAGACGTCGCGTGTGATGGAGGTGTTCTCGCTCTTGCGGGCGATCTTGTCTATCTCGTCGATATAGATTATGCCGCGCTGCGCGCGCTCGACGTTGAAGTCCGCCGCCTGCAGAAGCTTGAGGATGACGTTCTCAACGTCCTCGCCGACGTAGCCCGCCTCGGTGAGTGTGGTAGCATCCGCGATGGCAAACGGCACGTCCAGCATTTTGGCCATGGTCTGGGCAAAGAGCGTTTTGCCGCTGCCGGTGGGGCCGATGAGCAGGATGTTGCTCTTCTGAAGCTCCACATCGTCCTTGCCGCCGTGAAGAATACGCTTATAGTGGTTGTATACGGCGACGCTCAGAACCTTTTTCGCGCGGTTCTGACCTATAACATATTCATCAAGCCCCGCCTTTATCTGCATGGGCTTTGGCAGCTTTTCAAACACGAGCGGAAGGCCGTCAAAGCCCTCCACGGGCGTGTCGGTCATCGGGTCGTCATCGACGATCTGCATGCACATGCGCACACAGTCATCGCAGATATAGCTGCCGTTGCCGGCGATAAGACGGTTTACCAGCGACTGCGGCTTGCCGCAAAACGAGCATCTTATGCTTCTTCTGTCTTCATTCTTTGCCATATTCTTCTCCGTTCCGCCGATAATGGCGTTGATACGCTGATATATAGATTGGGGGAACCTGCGTCCCCCCAATCCGTGTTGCAAATATCAGCGCTTATAAATGACCTTGTCAATAATGCCGTAGGTCTGGGCTTCCTCGGCGGTCATAAAGTGGTCGCGCTCGCAGTCGCGCTCAATTGTCTCGATGTCCTTGCCGGTGTTCTCGGCGAGAATGGCGTTGAGACGCTTTTTGATCTTTAGAATCTGCTCAGCCTGTATCTGAATATCGGTGCACTGCCCCTGACTGCCGCCGGAGGGCTGGTGGATCATTATCTCGGCATTGGGCAGAGCGATGCGCTTTCCCTTCGCGCCGGACGAGAGCAGAAACGCGCCCATCGAAGCCGCCATGCCGATGCAGATGGTGGAAACGTCAGGCTTGATGTACTGCATCGTGTCATATATGGCGAGGCCGGAGGTAACGCTGCCGCCGGGGCTGTTTATATAGAACTGGATGTCCTTATCGGGATCCTGCGCTTCAAGATACAGAAGCTGTGCGACGATCAGGCTCGCGGTGGTGTCGTTGACTTCCTCGGAAAGCATGATGATGCGGTCGTTGAGAAGTCTTGAAAAGATATCGTACGAGCGCTCGCCGCGGCTGGTCTGCTCGACTACATATGGAACTAAACTCATTGTATTTGACTCTCCTTTAAAATATCAGTATCCAAGAGAGCATATCCTTAACCCGGAATAATTATTCAGCCTCTTTTTCGGTCTCTTCGGCCTTTTCCTCTGCCTTCTCTTCGGGAGCGGCTTCGGTGATGATGGCGGTGTCAAAGATGATGTTGGAGGCCATCTCCTTCTTCTGCTCCTCGGCGATGAAGTCAACGCCGAAGTACTGCTTGAGCTCTTCAGCCTTTGCGCCGAGCTTCTCAGCGGTCTTTGCGATATACTCTTCGGTCTCTTCCTCGGTGGGAGCGAAGCCCTCTGCCGCGACGATTGCCTCAAGCAGCAGGTCGTTCTTGACCTGAGCCTCTGCTGCGGGCATGATGGAAGTCTTCATGGCTTCCTCGTTCAGGCCCAGCATCTCGCAGAGCTTGTCCATGGGGATGGAGCTGTCGGTCACGCCGAAGTTTCTTGCGTAGTTGCGGATGATCTCCTCGGCCTTCTCCTTGACCATGACCTCAGGAACCTCAACGGTCATGTTCTCGATGGCCTTGTGCATGAGGTCTGCGCGAACCTCACCCTCGCGCTGCTCGGTCTTGCGCTTCTCAAGGTCTGCCTTGACATCGGCCTTGTACTCGTCGAGAGTGTCGAAGCCGTTGTCCTTTGCAAACTCGTCGTCCAGCTCAGGCAGCTCGTTGACGGAGAGGTTGTTGAGCTTGATTTTGAACACGACGGCCTTGCCGGCGAGTTCGGGAGCGTAGTTTTCTGGGAAGGTGATGTCGATGTCCTTCTCGTCGCCGATGTTCATGCCAACGATCTGCTCTTCGAAGCCGGGAACAAACGAGCCGGAGCCAAGCTCAAGGTCATATGCCTCGGCCTTGCCGCCGTCGAAACGCTCGCCGTTGAGATAACCGTCGAAGTCGATGTTGGCGACGTCGCCCATCTGAGCCTCGCGCTCAACGTCGACCTTGCGGGAATTGCGCTTGCGGGCGGCTTCAAGCTCGTAGCCGATCTCGTCCTCGTCTACCTCTGCGGGGTAGCGCTCTGCGCTCAGACCCTTGTACTGGCCGAGGGTGACCTCAGGGTAGAGGGTGACGGAGAAGGTGTAGGCGACGGTCTTGTCATCGGTGACGTTGACGTCAACAATGGAGGGAGCGCCGACGAACTTGACGTCGTTCTCGGTCACGCCCTGCTCAAAAGCCTTGGGAGCCAGCTCGTCCATAGCGTCCTGATAGAACACCTCTGCGCCGTACATGCCTTCGACGACTGCGCGGGGAGCCTTGCCCTTGCGGAAACCGGGAATATTTATGCTGTGCTTATTCTTCAGATATGCGCCGTTGACGGCAGCTTCAAACTCGGCCGCGTCGGACTCGACCTGAAAAGTAAGGGTGTTATCTTCTTTTTTCTCTACGTTCTTGACAATCATTTAGATTTCCTCCTCTATATGTGCATAACACAAGCTTTAACATGATATCAGATATTGCCTGTAAAATCAATGACAAATTATTAAATTTCCGCTCGATTTTGCCATTATTGAGCGAGCGGCGTGTTCACCGGCAGGTTTCGACCCGCATTTATTGAAAAGCGGGCGGCACTGTGCTATAATGCAGCCCAGCGACTACTAAGGAGACAGCAATGAAACCACAGTCAGGCAAAGCGCGGCGTGCGCTTTTTATTCTTTTTATAATATACTGCGCGGCGATGCTGCTGCTTCTATTTGCCCGCAGCAGCCGGTACGCCGGCGGCAGCTACATCGAGCAGCTGAAAATGAACCTGAACCTTGTCCCGCTCGACACGATGCGACGCTTCGTATACGTGATAAAGCACAACTCGAACCCGCACATGCTGAGATATGCGCATCTCAACCTCGGCGGCAACGTGGCCGCGTTCATCCCCTTCGGCTTTTTCCTGCCCTGTCTTTTTGACAGGCAGCGCAGATTCTGGCGCTTCCTCCTCACCGCCGCCGCGGTCATAATCTGCATTGAGCTGCTTCAGCTTTTCACTCTGCGCGGCAGCTGTGATATCGACGATCTGATACTGAACCTCATCGGCACCGCACTCGGATACGCGGTGTGGAAGCTTTCGGTCAAGATTAAGAACAAGAAGTCCTGAAAAATCAGGACTTCTTGCTATTCTATTATCTTTACCGGCGTGAAATCCACCCAGTCTGCGGAGACGAGCTTATATTCCGTCCCGCCGCGCCAGCCGTTGAGGGCCGCGGTGCAGCCCTTACCGTGGATATGCCCATAGCAGCACAGCCTGACCTCGTGCTCCCTGAGCAGGCGCAGAATCTCCGGGCACTCATATTTCTGAAAAATCGGCGGATAATGCAGGAATACGAGCTTCTTATCCGTCGGCGCGGCCTTCAGCGACGCTTCGAGCCGTCCTACCTCGCGGAGCATTATTTTTTTATCGTGCTCCCCGCCCTTCTCCTCCTCGTAGAACCAGCCACGCGTACCGCAAAGGCTGTATTCGCCGTACTGAAAGGCGTTGTTATACAGTATTTCGATGCTCGTGATGCCGCATTCGGCGAAGAATTTCTTCGCCTTTGCCGCCGTCGACCACCAGTAATCGTGATTCCCTTTTAAAATTATTTTTTTGCCGGGCAGCGCGTCGATAAACAGAAAATCCTCGCGGCACTGCTCTATGCCCATGCCCCAGCTTATATCGCCGCAGATGACGCAGACGTCGTCCGCCGTCAGCTTTGAAAAGCCCTCGCGGAGCTTTTCGGCGTGATTTTCCCATTTCGGGCCGAAGATATCCATCGGCTTCGACGCGCCGAGGGACAAATGCGTATCCCCTATTGCGTATAATGACATATTTTTAAAATTTCCGCTCCGTATTATTTGCAGCGCCGCCGCAGATAATATATTCGGCTAAAGCCAAATATTTTTATTGGAGGCACAATATGAACGATAAAACCCGTAACGACGTCATTCCCGGCGTCGGCTGTGACGTGACCAACTGCAAGTACAACACCATTGACTGCCGC